>Ga0265296_1000982_pt1 | contig 36036 bp, 20 predicted proteins | sample MunlanPumphouse1_FD_189073 | JGI IMG/M metagenome (GOLD analysis project Ga0265296, IMG submission 189073) | Groundwater microbial communities from a municipal landfill in Southern Ontario, Canada - Pumphouse #1 | ecosystem: Environmental > Aquatic > Deep subsurface > Groundwater | place...
AAAAAGGTGCAGAATCTGCTTAATGGACGTCCCAGACAGGCGCTTGGCTTTCAAAAACCATACGAAGTATTTAATCAACTAATTAACAACGCTGTTGCGTTAAATTCTGGAAACTAAGATATTAGAAATTAGAAATTTTTTATTATTATGATACAGAGAAAAAGACCACAGCATAGAAAATATAGACCAGCGGGTTTTAAAAATCCGCTCAAAGTGGCGGTTATTGGCGGTTTGGAAGAAGTCGGCCGCAACATGACGATGATAGAATACGGCAACGATATTTTGCTTTTGGATATGGGTTTGCAATTTCCGGAAGAAGATATGCCGGGCATTGATTACATTATTCCAAATGTAAGCGCCTTAAAATCGAAAATAAAAAATATCCGCGGCGTGATTATCACCCACGGCCATTACGACCACATCGGAGCAATTCCGCATTTAATGGCCGAGCTTGGCAACCCCGTTATTTATACCTTGCCGTTTTCCGCCGAAATTATCAGAAAAAGGCAGGAAGAATATAAAACCGCGCCTCTAAACATCCAACAGGTTGGGCTTGATGATAAATTATCATTGGGCAAATTTCACGTTGAATTTTTCAGAGTCAACCACAGTATTCCGGATTCAATGGCTGTTGCCGTCCATACGCCTGAAGGAACAATTGTTCATAGCGGCGATTGGAAATTTGACTATTCGCCGATTGACGGCCTGGTGGCGGAATTCGCCAAGATTGTTCGTTTGGGAGAAAAGGGGGTTTTGGCGTTTTTGGGCGACAGCACCAACGCCGGCCTCGCTGGACACCAAATATCGGAACGCGATATTGGCGAAACCTTACAAACGCTTTTTGCCAAAACCAATTCAAGAATTATTGTCGGCACTTTTTCATCTCTTCTTTCGCGCGTAAGACAAGTAATAGAAATCGCCGAAAGGTTGGGCAGGCGCGTTGCCGTTGATGGATACAGCATGAAAACAAACGTTGAAATAGCCAAGAAAATGGGTTATATCAAACCGCGCCCAGGAACTTTAATTGACATTGCTTCGGTCAATAATTTTCCCGACAATAAAATTATTATTTTATGCACCGGCGCGCAGGGAGAAGAAAGCGCCTGCTTAATGCGGATTGCCAACGGAGAACATAAATGTATCCAAATAAAACCCAAGGACACAGTTGTTTTCTCGTCTTCAATTATTCCGGGCAACGAAAGAACGATTCAGCGGTTGCGCGACACTTTGGTTAAAAAGGGCGCGGAGATTATTCATTATCAGATGATGGATGTTCATGCCGGCGGCCATGCCAAAAATGACGATATCAAATTGATGCTCTCTTTGCTTAAACCGAAATATTATATTCCCATCGAAGGAAATCAATATCTCTTGCGGGAAAATGCTAAAAATGCCGAAAGTATGGGCTTTGAAAAGCAGAATATTTTTGTCGCCTTAAACGGACAGGTGATGGAATTTGAAGGAGGGAAAGGAATAATGACTAAAAAATTTCTTACTTCCGATTATGTTTTTGTTGACGGGTTGGGCGTGGGCGATGTTAGTGAAGTTGTTTTGCGCGACAGGCAGGTTTTGGCCCGTGATGGCATGGTGGTAGTTATTGCTACGATTGAAGGGAAAACGGGGGCGCTAATCGGGAGCCCGGACATTATTTCACGGGGTTTTGTTTATCTTAAAGAAAACAAGAAATTGATTGAGGAGGTGCGTGAAAAGGTAAGGCGCATTATTCGTGATAAAGATCAGAAATCGTCGGTTGATAATATGCTTGCAAGAAATAGAATTAGAAATGAAATTGGCGAATTTTTGTTCCGCCAAACTGAAAGAAGGCCGATGATATTACCCGTAGTTATAGAGGTATAACACTAAGAACCGCGAATAGAAACGCTAAGTACCGCTAATCCCGAGATGAACTCGGGACAAGTTTCGCGGTATTTCGTGTCCGAATTTGTGGTACTTCGCGTCATTTATGACAAAACAGCGCGTATTTTCAGGCGTTCAGCCATCGGGAAATCTTCACATTGGCAATTATTTGGGAGCGATAAAAAATTGGGTCAAATCGCAAAATGAATTTGACAATATTTTTTGCGTTGTTGATTTACACGCAATTACTGTTCCGCAAGACCCAAAAATTTTAAAGTCTAAAATACGTGAAGTTACGGCCTTATACTTAGCCGCCGGCATAGATCCAAAAAAGTCAACGGTTTTTGTCCAGTCGCACATTAGCGCGCATGCGGAATTGGCCTGGATTTTAAATTGTTTTATTCCGACGGGCTGGATGCAACGCATGACTCAGTTTAAGGAAAAATCGCAGAAACTCAAGGAGTCGGTAAGTGTTGGTTTGTTTGATTACCCCGCCTTGATGGCCGCCGACATTTTATTATACGAAACAGACAAAGTTCCGGTCGGCGAAGACCAGGTCCAGCATGTGGAATTGACCCGTGATATTGCTAAACGTTTTAATTCTATTTACGGCAATACTTTTAAAATTCCGGAAGCGTTAGTGCCAAAAGTTGGGGCGCGGATAATGGCGCTTGACGATCCGGCGAAGAAAATGAGTAAAAGTGAAAATAATCCCGGACATGCCGTATATCTTTTAGATTCGCCGGAGGAAATTCGTTCAAAAATCGCCAGGGCCACCACCGATTCTTTAAAAGAAATAAAATTCGATAAAAATCGCCCCGGAATTTATAATCTGTTGGTTATCTACGAACTTTTTTCGGGCCTTAGCCGCGAAAAAATCGAGAAAAATTTTGAAAATAAAGGCTATGCTGAATTTAAAAAAGATTTAGCAGAAGTGATCATTGGCGGTTTGGAAAATTTGCAAAAAAATTACAAAAAAATTCAAAGAGAACCAGGATATTTGGACAAAATATTGGAAGATGGCGCCGAAAAGGTTAAGCCCACCGCCGAGAAGACCCTGAAACTTGTAAAAGACAAAATTGGTCTCGGTTAAAACGGCAGATACACTAAAATTTGTTTTTTAGAGATTGCGCGCTTGGCGCTTGACAGAATAGGGGCTTCTGTGCTACACTTTGAAAGATACTCTAAATTTGCTTAAATTCTTAATTTTTCGCATATTTTAGCGATACTTTCGGCATTCCCCCGTCAATAAACAAAAAACACCGAAACCCTTAAAATAAAAGGGAAGTTGTGTATTATTGTATTCAAATTTAGATTTTAGATTTTGGATATTAGATTTTAGTTTTTTGGTTTTGAAAATTTGGAATTGTCCCGACCGAAGCGTCGGGAGAAATTACCAGCCAAAGGCTGGTCCGCCTCTGGCGGAGAAATTTGAAAAATTTTAATAATAAAATTTTATTATTATGTCTTCTAAAAACATTTCTCCTTTTAGACGACGTCCTTCAAAAAGCGCGGAGCGCTCTACCTTCAATCGCGCCCCGGACGCTTTGCCACTTGATAATTTAATTAAAATTCAAACCAACTCTTTTAAGTGGTTTATAGAAAAGGGTCTTCGCGATTTGTTTTCTGAAATTTCCCCGATTCGCGATTTTATCGGCCGCGATTTGGAACTCTATTTTTCTGATTATTATCTGGACGAGCCGAGATTTGACGAGGTAACCGCGAAAGAAAAAAATACAACTTTTGAAGCTCCTTTGCGCGTTAAAGCGCGGCTTGTAAACAAGAGATTAAAAGAGACAAAGGAACAGGAAGTTTTTTTGGGCGACTTGCCTTTAATGACCGACAGGGGGACTTTTATTATTAACGGTATTGAAAGGGTTATTGTGTCCCAGTTAATACGCTCAGCGGGCGTTTTTTTCAGTTCCACGTCGTTTCGGGGCAAAAATTTTTACGGCGCAAAAATTATTCCAAACCGCGGCGCTTGGCTCGAAATAGAAACCGATTCAACCGGCGCTATTTGGATCAAAATTGACAGAAAGCGTAAAGTAACAGCCACATCTTTATTGCGCGCTTTTGGTTATGGTTCGGACGAAGAAATTTTGGCGTTATTTAAAGATATCGACACCGCGCCGGATATCAAGTTTATTCCAACTACCATTTCAAAAGACCCTGCTAAAACGCACGAAGAAGGGTTGATTGAAGTTTACCGCCGTTTGCGCCCGGGCGATTTGGCTACTCCGGACAATGCCAAACAATTAATTTATTCAATGTTTTTTAATTTTGAAAGATACGACTTGGGCGAAGTCGGCCGTTATAAATACCACCAACGTTTTGGTTCGGCCGGAAGCCTTCCCAAAACTCAGACGCCGGAAGAAAGGATTTTGAGCAAAGAGGACCTTGTTACCATAATTCGCGAATTGATTAAAATGCACCTTTCTCAATCAGAGGCCGACGATGTTGACCATTTGGGAAACAGGCGCGTTAGAGCCATAGGCGAGCTGCTACAAAATCGTTTCAGAGTTGGTTTGGCTCGCTTGGAACGCAATGTTAAAGACAGAATGAGTACTATGGAAATCACCGCCATGACGCCGGGAAAGTTGATTAACGCGAGGCCTGTTATTGCCGTAGTGCGCGAGTTTTTTATGTCTTCTCAGCTTTCGCAGTTTATGGACCAAATTAATCCTTTGGCCGAATTGGAACACAAAAGACGTTTGTCGGCAATGGGTCCGGGCGGCCTTTCAAGAGAACGCGCCGGCTTTGAAGTTCGCGATGTGCACCGCACCCACTATGGCCGCATTTGTCCTATCGCCACTCCCGAAGGTCCGAACATCGGTCTTGTTGGTCACTTAGCAAGTTACGCCCGCTTAAATGATTACGGTTTTATTGAAACTCCATATCGTAAAATTTTGCATGACGTAGAAAACAAGCCCTCGGTAACCACCGGAGAAATTTTAAGAGAAGACATTTTTGACCCAAAATTTAAAAAGAAAATCGCGTCGGCTGGAGAAAAAATAACTAGGGATATTGCGGCGGAATTGGCCAAAACTTCACTTGCCACCATCCCAATCAAACCCCGCGTAACTGATGAAATTATTTATATCACCGCTTTTCAGGAAGAAAAACTCATTACCACGGCGGCAACCACTCCAACCGATGAAAATGGATATTTTCTGGTTGAGTCCGCTCCGGTTAGAAAATACGGCGAACCGTCTGTGGAAGAAGCGCATAAAATTGATTTAATGGATGTTTCCTCAAAACAAATTATTAGCGTTGCCACATCGCTTGTTCCTTTCCTGGAGCACGACGACGGCGCGCGCGCTTTAATGGGCACCAACATGCAAAGACAAGCCGTTCCTTTAATTCGGCCGGAGGCGCCGCTTGTTGGTACTGGCGTTGAAAAGGCGGCAGCTTTAAATTCGGGGCATGTTATTCTGTCAAAAGCGGAGGGTGTTATAAGCGCGATTGACGGCAAACACATAGAAATTACCGACAAAAAGGGAAATGCTGTAAATTATAATCTTAATAAATTCGTTCGTTCTAACGCCCTAACCTGCATTAATCAGCATCCGACTATAAATTTGGGCGATAAAGTAAAAATCGGCACGCCAATGACCGACGGGCCGGCCATTGCCGAAAATGAAGTTTCCTTGGGGCAAAATCTTTTAGCCGCTTTTTTGTCGTGGGACGGCTATAACTATGAAGATGCCATCATTCTTTCGGAGCGGCTGCTTCACGATGACAGATTTACTTCAATTCATATTGAAAATTATCAAATTGAAGTCCGCGACACAAAATTGGGTCCGGAAGTGGTTACTTCCGACATTCCGAATGTCAGCGAAGAAAAATTAAAAAATTTGGACGCCGACGGCGTTGTTAGAATGGGAGCGGAAGTTTATTCAAGCGATATTCTCGTCGGAAAAATTACGCCAAAAGGAGAGACGGAACTTTCGCCGGAAGAAAGATTGCTGCGGGCAATTTTTGGCGAAAAAGCGAGAGATGTGCGCGATTCGTCTTTGTATTTGGAACATGGAGAGCACGGAAAAGTAATTGATGTTAAAATATTTTCAAGAGAAAAGGGCGACAAATTGCTGCCCGGCGTTATTAAAATGATTCAGGTTACGGTGGCTGATCTTAGAAAAATTCAGGTCGGCGACAAATTGGCGGGCCGCCACGGCAATAAAGGCGTTATTTCAAAGATTGTTCCAATTGAAGATATGCCGTTTTTATCCGACGGCACGCCGATTGACATTATTTTATCTCCTCTGGGCGTTGCTTCCCGTATGAATTTGGGGCAGATTTTGGAAAATTGCTTCGGTCTCACGGCGAACTATTTTGGTTATCGCGTGGCAACCCCGGTTTTAAACGGCGTTCCCATTTCGGCGATACGCGATGAGTTGCTTAGGGCGGGATTCTCCGCTGATGGAAAAACCATTCTTTATGATGGCCGCACCGGCGAACCTTACGACCAAAAAGTCGCCGTTGGTTATATGTATGTGTTAAAACTCAATCATATGGTGGAAGACAAAATTCACCAGCGTTCAATAGGCCCTTATTCGCTTATTACACAACAGCCTTTGGGCGGCAAGGCGCAGTTTGGAGGCCAGAGGTTGGGTGAAATGGAAGTTTGGGCGCTTGAAGCGTACGGCGCGGCGCATACTTTGCAGGAAATGCTTACGATTAAATCAGACGATGTTCCCGGACGGAGAAAAGCTTACGAATCAATTATTAAAGGCGAACCGATTGAAAGGTTAAACGTGCCGGAATCATTTAATGTTTTGGTAAGAGAGATGAAAGGTTTAGGCTTGGATGTTGAAATTTTAAAAGACGGCGCGGTGGTTAGCGTAGACGATAAAAACAAATCTCAATTTATCCGAGCAAAAAATTCGGTTAAACCAAAGAATCAACCATAAACCGCCATTTTACGCCATAACTACGCCAATTTACGCCAACCCCCACATTCTCCCCCTATTTCGCCCCGGGCGAAACAGGGGGAGTCCCTAGGTCGTTTTTAACGACCGGGATCCCGGCCCTTAGGGCCTAGGGATTAGAGGGGGTGAATGGCGTTCAATGGCGTTGTGATGGCGTTTAGTGGCTTCTATAAAATATGACGGTAAGCATTACTCAAATTAAAGATTTCGACGCCATCAGGCTTAGGGTTGCTTCGCCAGAGGTAATTTTAAGCTGGTCTTACGGCGAAGTCATCAAGCCTGAGACAATTAATTATCGCACTCAAAAACCGGAAAAAGACGGTTTATTTGACGAGAGAATTTTTGGCCCGACCAAAGACTGGGAGTGTTATTGCGGAAAATATAAAAAGATAAGGTATAAAGGTATAATCTGCGATAAGTGCGGTGTGGAGGTAACGCAAGCGCTTGTCAGGCGCGAAAGAATGGGGCACATTGAACTTGCTTCGCCGGTTTCGCATATTTGGTTTTTAAGAAGCGTGCCTTCGCGCATCGGTCTGTGTTTGGATTTATCCATTCAGGCGCTTGAGAAAGTCATTTATTTTGCTAATTTTATTGTGACCGATGTAAACGAAGAATTAAAGGCGGGCATGCTTGAAAATTTAAAAATTGAATACAAAGGCAAGCATAAGTCATTAATTTCTGAATCAAAACAGCTTTTAATTAAAAATGGTTTTACCGATTTGGAATTTCCAACTTATTTTACTTCCGACAGTTTAAAACAATTGCCCGAAAAAGCCCGTCCGATTATCGAAACGCAGATTTCTAAAATGAAACAGCTTGAGGATGATTATAAGATTGCCGAAAAAGAATTAAAAAGTTTGGAACCAAAGGCCATTATTTCGGAAAACGCTTATTACGAATTTTCTTTGCGTTACGGACACATCTTCGACGCGGATATCGGAGCTTCGGCAATTGAAACTCTGCTTAAAAAAATAAATTTTGAAAAGCTGATTCCGGAACTTGAGGAAGACTTTAAAAACAACATTACTTCGCGCAAGGATAAAATTATTCGCCGATTAAAACTTCTGAAAAGTTTGCGCAAACAAGGCATCAGGCCGGAGTGGATGGTGATGGGCGTCATACCCGTCATTCCGCCCGATTTGAGGCCTATGGTGGCTCTTGACGGCGGCCGTTACGCCACTTCCGATTTGAATGATCTCTATCGCCGCATTGTCAATAGAAATAATCGTTTAAAAAGATTGACGGAATTAAACGCGCCGGAAGTCATTTGCCGCAACGAAAGAAGAATGCTTCAGGAAGCGGTTGACGCTTTGATTGACAACAGCGCCCGCCAGGTCAAGGGCGCGGCCGGCGCGGCCGCGAAACACGAATTAAGGTCGCTTGCCGATATTTTAAAAGGCAAGCAGGGGCGTTTCAGGCAGAATCTTTTGGGCAAGCGCGTTGATTATTCCGGACGCAGCGTAATTGTGGTTAACCCGAATTTAAAAATGCACCAATGCGGCATACCAAAAAGAATGGCTTTGGAACTCTTCCGCCCATTTGTTATCAGCCGTTTAATTAACGCCGGTTTTGTCCACAACATTAAAAGCGCCAATCGTTTTATAGAAAGCGGCAGGCCGGAGGTTTGGGACATCTTGGAAGAAATTACTCAAAAAGCTTACGTGCTGCTAAATCGCGCGCCAACCTTGCACCGTTTGGGCATTCAGGCCTTTCAGCCTATTTTGGTGGAAGGCAAGGCGCTTCAGATTCATCCGATGGTTTGTGTTGCCTATAACGCTGATTTTGACGGCGACCAAATGGCGGTTCATGTTCCTTTGACCGATGAGGCAAAAAAAGAGGCGGCGGAAAAGATGCTCACCACGCGTAATTTGTTAAAGCCGGGCACCGGCCAGCCAATTGCCACTCCAAATAAGGATATCGCGTGGGGCGTGTATTATATGACCATAGAAATGCCCGCGTCCAAGGAAAAAATAAAAGCGTTTACCGATGTAAAAGAAGCGTTTATGGCCTATTCCTCGGACAAGATTGCGTTGCAAGAGCCGATTAAGGTCAGGTTCAGAGGCAAATTATTAGAAACGACTTTGGGCCGCGTTATTTTTTGGCAAAAAATTCCGCTTGAGATTCCTTTTAAAAATGAAGTTTTGAATGTTAAAAAACTCGGCGAAATAATCAGGATGTGCCTTGAATTTTACGGTTCCGAGGAAACAGCCAAACTTCTTGATGAAATTAAAGAAATCGGTTTTCAATACATTACCCGTTCCGGTTATTCTTGGGGTTTGGAAGAAGTGCCTGATTTGCCTGAAAAAAGAAAAATTATGGAAGAGGCCAACAAGCAAGTTGATGATGTTGGCGCTCTTTACGGAGAAGGGCTTTTAACTTTCAAAGAAAAATATAATAAAGTTATCGGCATTTGGGAGGCAACAAAGGGCAGAATAACTAAAATTTGCAAAGCGGCGCTTGATAAAAATGGTTCGGTTTATACTATGATTGACTCCGGCGCCCGCGGCAGCTGGGGACAGCTCACGCAGATGATGGGAATGAAAGGCTTGGTGGTAAATCCCGCGGGCAGCGTTATTGAATTGCCGGTTAAGCGTTCTTTTAAAGAAGGTCTTGACGTTTTGGAGTATTTTATTTCAACTCATGGCACAAGAAAAGGTTTGGCGGATACCGCGGTCCGCACAGCGTCGTCCGGTTATCTGACTCGCCGTTTGGTTGATGTGTCGCAAGATTTGATAATTAAAAGAGACGATTGCGGAACATTAAACGGAGTCGTGGTAACGCTAAAAGAAAGCGAAGAATTGGGGGTTAATTTTGTGGACAGGTTGGTTGGAAGATTTTTGTCCGAAGACTTAAAAGACACGGAAGGAAAAATAATTTTGAAAAAGGGGATTTTAATAACTCACAAAATTGCCCGTGATTTAGTTTTGGAAAAATTTACCGAAGCCAAGGTTCGCAGCCCGCTTGTTTGCGAGGCACCAAAAGGTCTTTGCGTTAAATGTTACGGATATGACTTGGCCTATAACGAGGTTGTTAAAGAAGGCGTGCCGGTGGGCATTATTGCCGCGCAATCAATCGGCGAACCCGGCACACAGCTTACCATGAGAACTTTCCACACTGGCGGCGTGACAGGGCTTGATATTACTCAAGGTTTGCCTCGCGTAGAAGAGTTGTTTGAGGCGCGGCCTCCAAAAATTCGCGCTATCGTTGCCGATGTTGAAGGCGAAATTTGTGTGAGAGACATTGATAAAACATATAAAGGCACAGTGCTCTCGCAAAGAATTGTTGAGGTTAAAAAAGAAGGAACAGAAGAATTGATTTATCGCATCGGTTCCAAAGATAAACTTAAAGTTAAAGACGGAGAAACGATTAAAGAAGGCGAGGCTCTGGCCGAACGCGCCGATGGTCAATTTATCACCGCTAAAAAATCCGGCGTTGTATCGCTTGGCGATAAAACGCTCAAAGTTATTTGGAAGGGCATGAAAATCAAGGAATTTATTGTTCCGCCGGGCTTTGTGCTTCGCGTTAAAGATGGCGATTATGTTACCCCGGGCGATCCGTTAACCGAGGGGAGCCAAGATTTACAGGAACTTTATCAGTATAAGGGCAAAGATTTGCTGCAAAAATATATTTTGCACAACATTCAAAAGATTTACAGTTCCCAAGGGCAGAGATTAAATGACAAGCATATCGAGGTAATCATTCGCCAAATGTTTTCACGCATATTTATTGAAGACGCCGGCGATACCGATTTGTTGCCGGGCGAAATTGTGGAAAAGTGGTATTTCAACGAAGAAAACGAAAAAATATCTAAAAATAACGGCGCAAAAGCCGGGGGAAGAGATTTGTTTATGGGCATTAGCCGCGTCTCGCTTTCGAGCATGAGTTTTCTTTCGGCCGCTTCGTTCCAGGAAACCGCTCGCGTTTTGATTAACGCCGCTGTTACCGGCAGAGTTGACAAACTTGAAGGTTTGAAGGAAAATGTTATAATCGGAAGATTGATACCGGCGGGCACCGGATATGAAAAAGATGCCAAATAGCGCAAATATGCTTCGAGTTTAGTTGCCTCCAAAATTAGCGCTTGCCCGTTTCGCTTTGCGCCCATAGCTTCCCCCTGCGGGGGATCTCTGACCCTTCGGGTCATCTCCCGTAGGGATGACCGCAGGGAGACAATCTTGCCCCCCCACCAAATCCCCATCCATAGCTCAAGCATGCCCCCACACCAATTGATCAAATTTCTATTTTGACAAGCGACAGTTTAAAGTTGAAAATCCGTTTTAAACCCGAAAGGACATTATCCAATTGGTGTGGGGGTGTAGCAGAGTCCCGAAAAATTTATAATAAATTTTTCGTGGATCCTCGATTTTTCAGCAAATCGAAGATTTGCGAAAAATCGGGACAGCTCCCTCTTAAGGAGAAGGTTGGAGGCACGCCCCCCCACCAAATCCCCATCCATAGCTCAAGCATGCCCCCACACCAATTGATCAAATTTCTATTTTGACAAGCGACAGTTTAAAGTTGAAAATCCGTTTTAAACCCGAAAGGACATTATCCAATTGGTGTGGGGGTGTAGCAGAGTCCCGAAAAATTTATAATAAATTTTTCGTGGATCCTCGATTTTTCAGCAAATCGAAGATTTGCGAAAAATCGGGACAGCTCCCTCTTAAGGAGAAGGTTGGAGGCACGCCCCCCCACCAAATCCCCATCCATAGCTCAATTGGCAGAGCAGCTCCCTCTTAAGGAGAAGGTTGGAGGTTCGATTCCTCCTGGGTGGATTTGGTGGGGGGGTGAAATTCCTCCTGGGTGGATTTGGTGGGGGGGTGAAATTCCTCCTGGGTGGATTTGGTGGGGGGGTGAAGCAGAGCAGCTCCCTCTTTCCGCCAAAGGCGGACCCCGACTCTTGTCGGGGAAGGAGACGGTTGTCCCGACGATACGTCGGGACTGGACGCATAGCGAAAGAAATGGGCATTAGTCTGTTCGATTTCGTAAATCGAACAGCGCGCGCATAAATCGTGTAACTCAGGTCTTTAGACCTGACATCAAACCTAAAGGTTTGAGTTACGTTGTTGTGGATTCCAGTTCTATTTGAGCCGGGCTCGCCTCAATTCGGCGAAGCGTGTAACTCAGGTCTTTAGACCTGACATCAAACCTAAAGGTTTGAGTTACGTTGTTGTAGATTCCCGTTCTATTTGAGCCATGCTCGCCTCAATTCGGCGAAGCGTGTAACTCAGGTCTTTAGACCTGACATCTCGGCGAAGCGGGCAGAACGGATAAAGCAGAACGGATAAAATTAAATAAAAAAATAAAGCCCTTTCATAAAGAAAGGGCTTTTGAGTTTAGTCGCTGGATAAGATTTTAAGCGCTTCCTCGATTTTTCCAACCGCATAAATGTGGAATTTCCCGTCCTGAACGCTTTTAACGATTTCGTCAGGCAGCATTAAATCTGTTACATTGTCTTTTGGAATAATCACTCCTTGTTTGCCGGTTAGTCCGCGTTGCAGGCAGGCTTTGAAAAATCCCTTGATTTTGAAATTTACTCCGCCGATTGGTTGGATAATGCCTTTTTGGTTCATTGAACCGGTTACGGCGATATCTTGTCGCAAGGCGACTTTTTGGATTTCTGAGGCAATGGCGGCAATTATGCCAATAGAAGCGCTGTCGCCTTCTATCCCGCTGTAGCATTGTTCGAAAGAAACCGTCACATCGTATGGAAATTTTTTCCAAAAAAACGTTTTTTTAAACCAGGAAGAAATAATTTCCGCCCATTTGTCAAAAATTCCGCCGGTTAATCTGGCCTTTTGGTCAACAAAAATAATTTTTCCTTCGCCTTCGGAAGCGTTGGCGGTGATTTTTACCGGAATGCTGAAAACGTGATTGTCATGTTGTTTGACCACCAGTCCGTTGTCTTCTCCGATTTTTTTTCCGTCAATGTCTATTTTCCAAAAATTTTTCTCAATGGCTTCAAGGTACCACTCTTCAACCAGATTGTTTCTGAATTCGGTTTCGCGAAGAGCGGCATTGATGTCTACGGCATCGATTTCGTGTTTTTCGGGAGAAACATAAGCCGCTTCCCAAATGAGTTTTTCAAGAATCCCCAACTGCATATTGATTTTTTCTTGTGATTCAGCAATCTCAAGTCCGCGTTCCAAAAGCCGGGCAACCGCCGCTTTTGTCAGGGTTTTTTTGGTTTTTTCCCGCGAAAAAGACGAGAGGTGGAGAATAATCTGTTTTTGGAGTTCGGGCGTAAGGCGAGACTCAATTTCAATTTCCGCTTTGTTAAACAGGGAAGCAAACTTCGGATCGAATTCGTTTTCGTTCAAGATGCTGAAAAGGCGCTTGCTGCCGACAAGAATAACTTTTACATTCAAAGGTAGCGGCTCTAAGAGGATTGGCAGTTCCTCTTGACCGAAGACGCTTCTTGGGTTGGCAGGAGAAACCATTTCGTTTTTTAGCGTTGATTTGAGAGTGCTCCAAATTTCCGTGTTAAAATACTGTTCAAAAATGCTTAGCACGTCAATAATCAAATATCCGCCGTTTGCTTTTTGCAGCGCTCCGGGCACGATATGTTCCAAGTCGTAACCGGCTCCTTCGCGCGTTTCAATTCTTTTAATGTACCCGAAGAATTTTGTGAGAGTCGGTTGCGTTATCACGATTACTGGCGCGCCGCGCGTTTTGCTGTTATCAACAAAAACCGTTACTAACGGCACGCCGCTGATTTCAACGGTAATGGGACCGGCGCCAAGCATTTGTTGCGCGGGCGTGTTTTTGAATCCATTATTCATGATTTCAAGAATGCGCGATTCCACTCCTTCAAGCATTTCGCGGGCTTCGGGATAGGACTCCTTTACCGCGTCAAATCGTTTTTTAATTTCGTCAACGGTTAATTCGTTTAATGATCGCAAGAGCGCCTTTTGCAGTTTTTCCCGGCTTGGCCGGATAGCCTTGGCATAAAACTGGTGAATCATTTTAGCAAGTTCGGCAAATGGAACGGGGTATTTTTCGTTTAATTTTTTCTCGGAAATTCTTTTTTCAGTGAAACCGTCCCAATCTTCAAGAAACCCCGCTTCGTTCACAACGGTTTTTTGCCCATTTTTGGTGAAGACGAAGCAAAAATTATTGATATCGTTCAGGGTAATCGCAATTTTTTTCTTTTTAAGCGCCAGGCATTCTTTTGATTTCAAAATGCCATTTTTTGAATTGGCCAAAATTGCCTCTTCGGTGGTCTTGTAAAAAATTTGCCAGAGTTCGCTCTGCTTTATTTCCTCAATCACGCTTTTAAAAGAAGCGATTGTGTCGGTGTAATCCTTTTTGAGTTTTTCGCCGCTTCCGGCTTTGAGAAATAGCGCCTGCGCCGCGTTGGAACTTTCCGGCTCAATCTCAATGACGTAGCAAATGTCGGGGGGCGTCGGTTTGGTGGGAGCAATTTTTGAAAGGTGCGACTTGACCAGCTTAGTTTTTCCGGAATCCGGCGGACCGGCGACAAAAAGATGGAAGTGTTTGTTGGGAATTTCCAATTCGCGAAGCGCGCTTTTTAGCCTTTCTTGCCCGATACAGTCGTCGTCAAGCTCGGTGTCGCAAGGCAGTTCCAGCGTTTCGGCGTCAATCGTTTTTCTCAATTCTTCCGGCTTTAATCTTTTTTCTTCGTTCATGCCGCCTCCTTGTCTTCAGTTATTTAATTTTTAAAGACCTGTCTATCCTTATTTTAAAGTTTATCATAAACGCATTTGATTGACAACCTCTGTTTTAAAATGGTAAGCTAAAAATAGAAACAAGCTCTTTAAAATCAAAAAAGGAGAACCTAAATGAAGAAAGCAAAAAATAGTGGTTTTAGAGTCAAAATTGAAGACATCTCAAAGATTTTTAAGGAATTGAAAAGGCCGAGTCCAAAATCTGATTTTTCGTCAATTTCAGGCAAACCCGAATTTGATTCCTATGTTTTGGGAAGGGCCAAACTTAGTCCGCCGTTTGAGGCAGTTCGCGTCAACGCCGTTTCCTCGGGCGAGGAAATTTCAATTGAGGTTTTTATTGACCTCGGAAGATATTTGGATGCCAAAAACAAAGAACATGATTTACCCGCCAATTTTCCAGTTGAGATATTCAAACAGAATTTTGTGGTATCCCTTGTTGGAAAAGATGCGGCGCATGTTTTTGAGAGCGAAAATGACGACGAACCGAAATTTATCGTTTTAAAGAGAAGCTGGGGGCAGTTTTACATTAGCGCTGGCAAGGCGGGAGAGGAAAGTCCCCCCTCGATAAAATTAACCACGCCGGACGACTTAAATAAAGACATTCTTCTTTTGGGGCGCATTATTGTCGCATTAATACACGGTGTTTATTCATTCTATAAAACTTATATCAACAGCGAATTCTTTCTTGAGCCGAATGTCATTCTTTACTTGCGCGGCCCAGTAGAAGGCGCGGAACGGGGCGCGGACGGAGGTTTTCCATCTGTAAGCGGTGGCAATCAGGCTGCTGACAAGCATGAAAAGTCCGCCCAAGCTTCTATCCACAAAGTTAACCCCGATGACATTAAGGAAACCCTTGACGACGTGCAAGGCGCCGACGTGGCGAAGATTGAAGTGATGGAAACGATTGACTTTCTCAAGGACCCCGCCAAGTATGAGGAAATGGGGGCTGAAATGGAGCGTGGCGTGCTTTTGTCCGGTCCGCCCGGAACAGGGAAAACAATGCTGGCAAAAGCAGTGGCTAAAGCCGCCGGCGTGCCGTTTTTCACCGCTTCCGGTTCGGGATTCGTCCAAGTTTATGTCGGCACGGGCGCGGCCAGGGTGCGAGCGTTGTTTGAAGAGGCGAGAACAAGCGCGCCTTGTATAATCTTTATTGACGAAGTGGATGCGCTGGCAAAGGAAAGAACGGGAGGCTCCGGAGGAGCGTCGGAATACGAGCACGCGCTTTCTGAATTGCTTGTCCAATTGAGCAATTATGAAAACAAAAGAATTGTCGTTATTGCCGCCACCAACAGGCCCGAGCTTATTGACCCCGGCATTATGCGTTCCGGACGTTTAGGCAAACATGTCGTAATGGATTTGCCCGACGCCGCCGGCCGTGAAGCGATTTTGCGGGTTCACGCCAAAAATAAACGGATGGAGACGGATGTGAATTTGGCAAGCTTGGCGCTTTCAGCTCGCCGTTTTTCCGGCTCCGACCTTGCTTCGCTTTTGAATAGAGCGGCGATTTTGGCGGTGCGCGGCGGACGCAAAACAATTTCACCGGATAATATTACTGAGGCAAAGGAAAGTATTTTGGCCGGCCCTGCCCGCGGCAGTAAATTGGATTTTGATGAAAAAATAAGCATTACTCACCACGAACTTGGCCATGCCATTATTGCCACAATTCTTTATCCGGACACTGACCCCGTTGAGTTTGTAACCGTAGAACCGCGCGGGACGGCTTTGGGCAAGGTTGTAACCGTGCCGGAGAAAGATACCCATTCTCTCTTTAAACATCAAATTGAGGCGGGAATCGTTGAACTTTTAGGCGGCCGCGTTGCCGAAGAAATGTTCCATGGCAAAGAGAGATTTTCAACCGGCGCTTCTTCCGACCTCAAATACGCCACTGATTACGCGCGGAGCATGGTAACAGAGTGGGGAATGTGCAAGAAATCCGGTTTGGCGGTGTTGGGCAGAAAGTTAGGATGGCAATTTCTTGGCGGCACGAGCCAGAGCATTGATGGCTGCAGCGAAAAAAGCAAATGCCTGATTGACGACGAGGTCAGAAAAATCTTGAATAGATGCTATAAAAAAGCGAAAAAAATCTTAAAGAAAAACAAGCGTTATTTGGATGAAATCGCCCCGATTTTGGCGGAGCGCGGCAAACTTAACGGCGTCACTTTCCGCCGCCTTTTGGGCAAACCTCTCAAAAACGAGAAAAACGAAAAGCAATAATTTTTAAACCAAAAACCCTCTGATTAAATCAGGGGGTTTATTTTTTAATAAGTCCAATGAGTCCAATCAGTCCTATATGTTCTATTTTGTTCGGCTCCGGGAGCCACACATTTGTTCGGCTTCGTTTGTTCGATTTTGCGTTTGTTCGATTTCGGGAATCACGCTGGATTCCCGAAATCGAACAGAAAAATCCCGCCGGATTTACGAAATCGAACAAACGAAGCCGAACAAATTACTGCGTTATTCCTTTAAACATCGGACCTAAAACACCCATTATCATCCCGCCCAAAGCGCCCGAAAGCCCCAAAAGCGCGATAATAATAACAAGAATGCCCATCAATTTCCAAAAAAGCCAGGTGCCGCCCTCGGCGCCGAGATGTTTTTCTGCCCAGTCAACTTTTCCAAAATTAGCCACAATCCAATTGGCTTTCCAAACAAGCGCGAATCCGGCCAAAAGACCCAAAATTCCAAAGATATATCTAAGCATATTTTAATAGCGAGTGGTGCGCGCTTAGGGATTCGAACCCCAGACCTTCTCGGTGTAAACGAGACGCTCTAACCAGCTGAGCTAAGCGCGCAACGGCGGCACGCCAAGCGTGCATTTCGCCACACTAAGCATGGCGCGATTATTTGACCAAATCCGAACCTATTTTGAACGGAACTGACGGCGCGCTTCCCGCCTGCGCCGAGGCTTCGGCGGGCAGGCGCGCCGCTACGATTTCAAGTTTTTCTTTGGCGGCAAATTTGATAAATCTCTCTTTTTACTTTATAAATTTATACCATTGGCTTATTACTTCCTCTGCCGGCTTGCCGCGCACATTGTATTCTTTAGTTAATGGAAAATCATCGGGCCAATAAGTAAACGGGTAGATTCCTATAACATAAGAAGATTCCGCAACATTTTTCATTATCGCCTCAAATCCCATTGCCTGCTCTTCCAAATCAAGGGTGTATTTATCAGAATAAGGTTCCCAAAGGGCGGTTGCCGCATCATCAACTCCCGCCTTGCCTGTCAATCCTCCGTCAATGCTCGGATAAGCAACCTGTTGAAGAATAATCGGTTTTCCGTATTTTTCGTATAACGGTTTTAATCTTAAATCAAAAATTCTTTTAACATTGGCATTTAATTCTTCCTGCGTTGGATTGTTTTTATCAGTAAGGCCAACCCACCAGTTAATGCCAATAAAATCGGACTGTCCTATAAACGGCATACTATCTGTGTTTGGCCAGATATCTGGGATATTACTTTCAATCTCTCCGCCGATGAAAAGACCGCGGCCAAACTTTCCTTTATAAGCAGATTTTGCCTTGCTATAAATTGCTTCTAATTTTTCTTTGTAATCCGCCGGCCTTTTGTCAGGCGACGCCGCTACCACCACCCAATCGCCAGTGACAATTAAATATTCAACATTGTGCTTATTCGCCTTATCCACAAAATACATTGTGTATTTTTCGTACTCGCTAAACCAGACATCCCACCATTCTTTGGAAAAACTTGCTTTGCTGGTATCGGCGCAGCAGATCTGGGGCATCATATAAACTTTAAAGCCGTCTGCTTTCATCTTGTTTAAATGAAAATCCAATGCGTCATTAGGATAAGTGTGACCAGAGCCTTCGGAAGTGATTATTGGGACAGGATTTACTTGTTTGTAATCCCACGGCGGAGCTATTTCAATCCACTGGAATCCTTTTTCCTTTAAACGCGCGTGAGTGCTGTTTAGCAATCCAAAAAAGTTGCCCCACCAGAAGTCAACAAACAGCGCCCCTTTCTGATATTTTTCATTGTTAATCCTTGAAGCAAACGCAGTCTTCCCCGCGTCTGTGGGTATTATCGGCATTACAAATTCTCCTTTTGGCAGCCATCTCCATTTTTCAACAGCATCATTTATTTGCTTTGATTCATTTTCAACCAAAACCTTGCGCGAGGCTATTTTTGAATCCGGAACAAATTCTTCCGCGCCAACAAAACCCCAGTTATTACGTAGATATCTGTAACTGATTTCTTTGTCTTTAAAATCTCTTAAATCAGCTTTCGAATACCAAATATTTTCAACTTTTTTTTCCATTTTTAAGTTTCTTCCCCATTCGTTTAATCCCTCACGAATTTGAAGATAAACTATTGTATGATTTGGTGTATTTTCAGGAACCTGGACAGTAAAATCTATAGTAAAAGGGGCAGAGGGCTTGGTTACGGCGGGTTTAGTTGTCGGAGTATCGGTAGGGATTGTTTCGGGTTTTGATTGACCCGAAGTTGCCGGGGAACCAGGAGAGGGAGTTTGAAATTTGGGAATAGAATTTTTTGGTATTTTGATTTGGGAGCCGCTTTTTTCGCACCACGGCGGCATTGGCCAAGGTCCTTGCGGAGGACAAATTTTAAAAACAAACATCACCGCAGTCGCGACAATAAATAATCCAATAATGCCGGTAATTAAAATTAAAAATGTTTTCATGGATAAATTATAACATGAATTGGAGATAATTTATTTTTCAATAATTAACATCCCATAAGTTGTAACGCCGGGCACAACGGGTTTGACCGCGTCCAGCTCAACTGGTTTAGGATTTTCCAGCGAAGCAAAAATTACTTTTTTGGTTTTGCCAAAAAACGCCATGTCAATCGCGATATTTTTTTGTTCCTTAAATCCGGCGGCATCATAATTGTAATTCAAAAGATGAACGAGAAAATTTCCTTTATCATCTTTTTTAATCATGGCTTTCATCTTTGTCGGCAATCGCAAAACAGCAACCGCTCCTTTGAGCGCGGAAGAAATTGTATTTTCACTGGAAGAAAGATAGGAAAATCGGGATAATTCTTGCGGCGTTCCACCCATAGAAATTATTTTTGCGCCGGCATCTTTTGCTTTTTGCAAAGCTGCCGCAAAATTTCCGCCAACGGATTTAAACGTCGGCAAAATTACAAATTGATATTGCTTGCTTCCCGCGCGTTCAGCGAGCTGATTCCAATTAATAACATCATACGCAATGCCCGCGGCCAAAAAATTTTCAGCGATATCTTCAACTGAATATTGATGATCGGCGGTAATATTTTCTTTCCATTCCCGTATAATTTCATTATTATCCAGTATCACGGCTACTTTTGCCGTAGAACGGTTAAAATTTTTAAAATATTCTTTGTAATGGCGCATAAACCCATAGGCCTTTTGAATTTCAACCAAATCAAATCTGTCTTCCATTGCTTGGTATATCGTTGTCATGTCATGCGATTGTGCCCGCGGATCATTGACCGCGTACCGCACATAATAAGTCGCACTTCCGCCGGCGTATGACTCCATAACCGCAAGCTTCATTATATTCATCCTCAACGGCCGGCTGATTTTGTGCGCCAATGGTTCCCAGTTACCAACCAATATCTGATTTGCCACCGGCCTATCTTTAGCTTCAGCCAAACTGGTAAGGAGAAGCACAGTTCCATAAGATAAGGGATTATCTTTGAGCAAATATTCGTGTTCAAAAGTCAGATAATCAAAATACGGCGTAATAAAAGCGCCGCTCGGAGCCAGCTCTCCGGCGTTTCCCGTGGCGATAAAATCAGCCCGCCCTTTGGCCCGCGCGTACGCCTTCACCTCGGTCACAATATCAATCAGGGCTTTTTGGTTTTCTTCTATTAAAAATCTTCTAAACTCAAACATTAACGGAATACTGCGCCACGCATTAGACGCGCCAATGGTTTTTCCGACCGTATTATCTATCGCTGTTCTTGTATAACCGGCGCGCTTTAAAAATTCTTGGTAATTAAAATTTGCCGTATCCGCAATATTATATTTTGCCAGTGTCGCCTTGTCCGCGTTGTTCGCTAACCACTCGCCAAATTTTTTCAGCGCTATCGCGTTAAATGATGTCGCCGGATTATGCCCGGCCATACCGTCTACAAACATTCCGTCCGCGCCCGCGTCCACCTGCCATTTATAAAATTGAATCAGATAATCCTTAAACGCCGGAACAATCGCGCTCATAGAAATATTGACGATTACCTTTTTGCCATCGGGAAAAGTATAATCCGTTATTACATCCGTATTGTCAAAATTTTTATTTATCGCCGGTATGATTTTTTGAAAAATGAGCGACTTTGATTTAAGATATTCCAAGTCGGTTTTGATTTTTACAACTTCGGGTTTCTTTAAATCCTCCGGTCCGGTAATTACAATTCCTTCTTTCTTAATCAAATCCTCACGCATATAGTCCAGATCAGTGTTGATTACGACAAAACTATGGTTCACAATTTTGAATATTCCGGCGGCGTGAGTCATAAAAATCTCGTCATCGCGCCAGCCGTTAAAACTGCCATTGCCCCAAACGCTCACATCCGGCCGCAGTTCTTCCGTCCGCAAACGGGTATCGCCGTAGACATAAACATTCAAATCCGGCCTCTTCCACCATTCCGGATTAGCTTTGCGCAAACTCGCGATATTTTTATCGCCGATTTTTTTGAGTTCAACCCGCTCCTTTTTGCACATTTCTCTACCTGAAGCAAAAGGCAGGGCATCGCACGCCGATTCTGACCAAAAAATCATGGCGCCGGCTTTATAATCTTCGCAAATGCTTTTAGCAATCGCGTCGGGAAGAAGGTTGCAGGAAGGCGGAAAAACAAATACACCGCGGCTTCTCGGATATTGCGGCTTTGAAATTTCAAAATCAGTGGCGGCTGTTTTATCCGCGCGCTTTGTTTGGCTTCCTTCGCACCACGGCGGCATTGGCCAAGGTCCTTGCGGAGGACAAATTTTAAAAACAAACATCACCGCAGTCGCGACAATAAATAATCCAATAATGCCGGTAATTAAAATTAAAAATGTTTTCATATAGCTTACTTTATAGCTTTATACCATTGGCTTAATACCTCTGAAGGTTTATTTCTTCATTTTTGTATCCAACTCTATCAACAAGGGTCTGGTATCGGGGTAGTGCGCCCCGTACAAGTGGTGGGCGAGGAGAGATTCGAACTCTCATGGCCTTGCGGCCGCTACCACCTCAAGGTAGCGTGCCCCCACACCAATTATGTTTTCATGCGGACGGGGAGATTTGAACTCCCACAGCCTTGCGGCCACCACCCCCTCAAAGTGGCGTGTCTGCCAATTCCACCACGTCCGCAAATTTGTAAAATATATTAAAACATAATTGGTGTGGGGGTGTATCTACCATTTCGCCACTCGCCCACCATCTATACGGGGTAAATTTGCCAGTTTCGCCATCCGCCCCCTCACTTTATATTAAAGTGTTTTTGTTCGGCTTCGGGAGCCCTCGGGGCTCCCGAAGCCGAACAGAACCAAACAAAACAAAATCAGCGGTATCAGTGTCCGTAAAATCCTTGTCCTCCGTAGCTTCCAAAGCGAAGGAGGAAGTGGTTTAAAACATTCTTCCCTTCCCAATGATAATTTTTATTTTTTCTTCAGCAAGAGATATTTCAAAATTTTTATCTTCCATTTTTGTTTTATCAACAAATATCGTTATTGGATTTTCAGAGCGAAGTTGAATTTTTTTAGTAATAAAATGGCTTTGGCTTAATGCATTGTTTTGGCCGCCAAACCACCAGCGCACTTTTCCAAAAATGGAAATTGGCGCGGTTTGAATGAATAAATCCAATTTTCCGTCGCGCGGATCCAAATAATCGTATTGCATATCCCGCATTTCCTCGCCGAACGGAGCGTTACAAATCGTAACATTGCCGACTTCTTTTAAAGAAATGCTGTATTTGCCGTCGCAATCAATTGTTTGGAGTGTTTTTGGGATAGAAACGCTTGAAAGAAAATATCTGTCGTTTATTCTTCCGATGTCTATTTTTTCAATAATTCTTGCCGAAAGACTGTCGCAGGCTGCCGCGCCGCAGGGTATCCCCAAGAATTTGGCAATATGATTTTGCTGGCCAAGCGGAATAAAACCGAGAGAAATGTTAAAATCGGGAATATATTTAATTGCTTCCCTGAAGGTATTGTCGTTTCCGACAATAACAATGGTGGTGGCGCCTTTTTTTGTAACGGCGTTTTTTAAAATATCCTTGACTGTTTTAAAGATAGACACGCGTTCTATTGCGCCGGCAATGCCAATATCGGTTAGGTAATTTTCTATTTCCGAAATTTCTTTCTCGTACCGCCCTTCGCTTAAAAATGAATCGTATAAATAAAAATACATATATCGACTAATTCCCAATTTCCAATATCCAATTTCCAATAAAATTTTTCTCCCTTTGAGAGATCCCCCGCAGGGGGCAATGCCTAAATGACAAATTATTTTTCACTGTCGTGAAGTTGCGACTTTTTGACGATTGAAATAAATATTCTCTGGAGTTCGTCTGCCTCTTTCCACAATTTTTTTGCGTCTTCCCTTAACTCTGGCGCGGCTTTTGCAATCATTCTGAGCCAATGCTTTGTTTCCTTTGCTTCTTTTTTGCAAATACCCAACTTGTGTTCAAAATCTTTCCTTGATTCAGCGCAATCTGCCTCGCAGTAATTAGCGCCGACGCTTGTCCCCGCCCGTATTAATTGGCTTATTAACGGGATTGTTATGACACTTTTGGGGACTTTTCCCGCAAAATCAATAATATCTTCGCCGAATTTAGCGGTTCGTTCTTCCAGGTCGTAAATTTTTTCTTTTTTGTCATTGGACATTTGGATTTTTATTGGGTATTGGGAATTGGGTATTGGGAATTAAAAATAAGATGATTATTCATTATTCTTTTCTTTCTTCCCTTTTCCCTCCGTCCCAACCTCGCCAATGGCGCATTTTCCAACCAAACGGGCGCCGGATTCAATGGCTAAAACTTGGGCGGTAATATCTCCGGAGATTTCGGCTGTTGGGCCGATTTCAACCTTTTCAGTCACCGTGATATTTCCTTTAACCTGGCCGGCAATGGTGGCGTTGTGGGCGGTGATGTCGGCATGAATTGAAGCGTGTTCGCCGATCAAAATGTCCGACGAGGTCTCGATATGACCGACAACTTCGCCTTCAATAATTACTTTGCCCGCGCTTTTAAATTCGCCGTCAAGGCGAACACCCTGCGCGATAATTGTCTCTCCTCCCTCTTCGCTTTTATTAAACATATTTTAAAATTTCTAATTTCTAATTTCTAATTTCTAAATAAATTTTTAGAACAATTAGGGCAATTAGGTCAATTAGAATAATTAGTTTTATAGTTTTAGACCGTTGAATAATTAGTTTTAATCGTCATTTGTCATCCCCGCGGAAGCGGGGATCCAGAAAATTTGGCTAATTTATAGGGCTACCTTGACTGGATTCCCGCTTTCGCGGGAATGACAGGTGAATTATTCAACGGTCTAAGTCTGTTAATAATTTACCCCAAAACTCGTAAAAAGGCAACCCTACACTTCTTTAACTGTCTTAATCCCCAGCAAATCCATTCCTTCTTTTAGAATATTGGCCACCATTTTTATCAAAGCGAGACGTTCGGTTCTCGCGGGTTCAGGTGAATTTAATATCGGCGCTTTTTCATAGAAATCATTAAATTTTTGGGCGAGTTCAAAAAGATAATTGGCCAAATGCGCCGGGTTCAAATCCCGCGCCGCGTTCCCGAGCGTTTCCTCATATTTTAATATTTGCATCACCAAGTTGTTAGTAGAAGCTATTTGAACGCCATCACTACGCCATCCGACGCCAGCAACCCCCTCCCTTACCCTCCCCCTTCCTAAGGGGGAGGGATGGGGTGGGGGATGGCGTTTTGTGGCTTCTACAAAAATACTTTGGATTCTGGCAAAAGCGTATTCCAGATATATTCCGGTGCGTCCGGCCAGCGAAATTGATTCCTCAGGCTTAAAAAGCATTTCCGATTTTGGATCAATTTGGAGAATGTAATACTTTAAGGCGGCCATCGCCAGGATTTCAGAGCGTTTTTTTAAGTCAGATATTTGGCGTTTGGTGGCGTAGTGATGGCGTTTTTTGGCTTCTAAAATTGTCATTTCTTCGATATTTTTTATTAAATCGTCGGCATCAACCCGCGTGCCCTCGCGCGATTTGAGTTTTCCCTCGGGCAAAAGAACAAGCCCATAGCTTAAATGCTCCAGTTTTTTAGCAAACGGGGCTTTTATTATTTCAAATATTTTTAAGAGTTGCTTAAAATATAAATCCTGCTCCGAAGCAACCACATAAATTAACTTGTCAAAAGGAAAATCTTTTGCTCTTTGATAAGCTAAAAAAAGGTCGTTTGTCGCGTAAACCGAGGTGCCGTCGGCGCGCAACACAACTTTATTTGGCATGCCGTATTTTTCCAAGTTCGCCACAATATTTTCTTTTTCGTCTTTTTCAAAAATTTTGTTTTTTAGGGCGTCCAAAACCAATTTTTTTCCAAGTTTGTAAATTTTGTTTTCAAAATATATTTTATTGAATTTTACTCCCAATTTTTGGCATGTTTCCTTAAAACCGGAAAGCCACCAGCCGTTCATTTTTTTCCAGAGGGCAATGGTTTTTTTGTCGCCGTTTTCCCATTTTTTAAGCATTTTATACGCTTCTTTTTCAAGATTTTGGTCAGCCGCCAATTTTTGGCCGTAAAGGATATAATATTTTCCGACAAAAAAATCTCCTTTTTCTTTTACTTTTTGCGGAGTTTCCCAGCCTCCGCCAAGGCTTCGGCGGGCAGGCGCCTTCTTGCCGAATTTTTGGTAGGCGAGCATTGATTTAATAATATGGATTCCGCGGTCGTTAACGAGGCAGGTTTTCAAAATTTTACCGTTGGATTTTTTTAAAATCGCGCTTAACGCTTCGCCGATTAAGGCGTTTCTCACGTGCCCCAAGTGCAAGGGTTTATTGCTGTTTGGCGAAACGTATTCTATTATAGTTGTTGGTTGATAGTTTTTAGTTTTTAGTTTTTTGATTTTTTTTGTTATCATTTCCTGAAACAATTTATTTTTATCTAAAACAAAATTCAAATACGAGCCGGCGACTTTTATTTCTTTAACAGGGACTTTTTCGGAGATTGTGCCGGCCAGTTTCTCTTTTAAGTTTTGCGCCAATATCGGCGGCGGTTGTTTTAGTTTTCCGGCCAACTTAAAGCAGGGAAAAGCAATATCGCCCAATTTTGAATCAGGCGGGTACTCAAAAATATCGGCATCTAATGTTGTGCCGGCGGGTAAATGTTTATTAAGTTCATCAATAAGTTGTTGCTTTAATTTTTCGAGCGAAAACATAAATAATGTGGAGGTCAACCGCCAATTTTTTTCGCGAATACACGCTTACAAATCAGTTTGCCGTCTCTCGTTTATGGTTTATCGCTGCCCGTTTCAGTTGTCGTCTGCCGTTAGTCGTAAAAATAGACGATAGACGATAAACGAACTACGAAACGAGCTGCGAGCTTCGATAAACGTTCTACGACAAACCGGTAATTGGCGTTTATTGGCGCGAAGAAATTTGCGGCTGACTTTAACCCATTATATCCATACTTGACATTTTTATCAACTTATGTTACAATTTTAATATAAGAATTATTAAAGTAATTAAATCGTTACCTCAAAGAGGTTGAAGTTTACCACCACTGATTTCTAGCCACAGATTTATTTTTCACAGATACCGCAGATTCGGATAATTTGTACAAGGACACACAGATTATGAGCCATACTCTTTCTTGTAAATTATCCTCCAAAGGAGGATCCCTGCCCGCAGAGGCTGCCTGCCCGAAATGCTTCGCATATCGAAGCGGGCGGGCGCCTCAAGCGTTGCAGGCGGGCGTCTCTGGCGGAGAACTAACTTTGCTTCAAAAAACTTCAAAAGATTCTTCAAAGGATTCTCGCAAGAGGACGATTTTATAATTTATGGCGAGTTTTATCTTAATTGTTTTAGTCGGAATTTCATTCGGCGTTTTTTTGGGTTATGTAATCCGCAGCGAAATCGCCAAAAGGCGCTCACAAGGGGCTGAAGCGAAAGCGGAAAGAATTTTATCCGAAGCCAAAATCAAGGCGCAGGATTTTCTCATTAGAACTAAGGAAAAGGGCATTCAAATTATAGAAGAGGCAAAACGCGAGGAGTCTGAGCGCCGAAAATCATTAATGGAGCACGAGCACAGATTGGAAAAAAGGGAATCTCTTTTTGACCAAAAACTTTTGGAATTTCAGGAAAAACAACAGCGTTTACAGGACAAGCTTCATGAAATTGAGGTTATAAAACAAAAAATTAACCAAATTAAAGACGAAGCGCTAAAAGAACTTTCAAGAATTTCCGGAATGAGCGCGGCCGAAGCTAAAGAAGAAATTTTAAAGAGAGTGGAGGGCGATGTGAAAGAAGAGGCGGTTTCGCGCATTAGAAAACTTGAAGCTGTCGGCGCCGATGAAATGGAAAACAAGGCTAAAGAACTTTTAAGCCTGGTAATTCAGCGTGTCGCCACTTCTCACGCGGTTGAAATTACCACCACCGCGGTTGATTTGCCAAATGATGAAATGAAAGGCAGAATTATCGGCAAAGAAGGCCGCAACATCAGGACAATCGAACAGCTTACCGGCACTGAGCTTATTATTGACGAAACGCCGAATGCGATTACCATTTCAAGTTTTTCGCCAATTCGCCGCCAAATTGCCAAACGCGCTTTGGATAAATTGATTGCCGACGGCAGAATCCAGCCGGCGCGCATTGAGGAAGCAGTTGAAAATGCTAAAAAAGAACTTTCCATAGAAATTAAAAAAGCCGGCGAAGACACATTATACACTCTAGGCCTTGAAATAGCGGGTTATGAGCCAAAACTCGTTCAAATTTTAGGACGGTTGCGTTTCAGAACAAGTTACGGGCAAAATGTTTTACAGCACTCGCTTGAAGTCGCTTATCTTGCCGGACTTTTAGCTTCGGAACTCGGCGCCAATGTTTCATTGGCAAAAAAAGGCGGTCTTTTTCACGATATTGGCAAAGCGGTAGACCAAGAAGTCCAGGGTACGCACCCCGAAATCGGCTATAATATTCTCAAAAAATTCGGCTTGTCGGAAGAAATTGCCTATTGCGCCCTCTCGCACCACGAAGACAAGCCAACAACCTTGGAAGCGATTTTAGTTAAAACAGCCGACGCCATTTCAGGGGCAAGGCCCGGCGCCCGCAAGGAAACCTTGGAACAATACATTCATCGTTTGGAAGATCTGGAAAAAATCGCCACATCTTTTTCCGGCATTGAAAAAGCTTATGCTATTCAAGCCGGCCGAGAGGTGAGAGTGTTTGTTAAGCCCCAGGAGATTGATGATTTAACCGCTTTTAATCTGGCGCGCGATATTGCTAAACAAATTGAAAGCGAACTTCGCTATCCCGGCGAAATTAAAGTAACGGTTATCAGGGAGACAAGAGTGGTGGAATACGCGCGTTGATAGAAGCCACTTTGACGCCATAACTACGCCAGTAAACGCCACATACTGAATAACAGCAAGAAGAAGATAATCGATTTTCTGTAAACAATTCCGGTATTATTTGGAAGCATTTTGATTATCTTTTTAGATTTTTTAATAAATTTTAGTTCGTCAAAAATAGAATTGCGACGCCGTGTTTACGACAACCCCCACATTCTCCCCCTGTTTCGCCTGGGGCGAAATAGGGGGAGTCCCTAGGTCGTTTTTAACGACCGGGATCCCGGCCCTTAGGGCCTAGGGATTAGAGGGGGTGAGTGGCGTAAAATGGCGTTGTGATGGCGTTTTTATGGCTTCTAAATCAATATGAATATCTTATTCTTCGGCGATGTGATGGGGAAAATTGGCAGAAAAGCCATCAATAAAATCGTCCCGTCTTGGAAAAAGAAATACAAGCAGGATATTATTATTGCCAACGGCGAGAATTTGGCGCACGGAGTTGGAATAACCGAAAAAACCGTCCGCGAGATTTTTGATTCGGGCGTGGATTTTTTAACCGGCGGAAATCATATTTTTGACAAAGACGCCGATGCTCCCGCAATGTGGGATACGGCGATGTTTGGCAAAAAAATGGTTCGGCCGGCGAATTTTTTGATGGAAAAACCGGGCAACGGCGCGATGGAAATTGAAACAAAAAAAGGCAAATTGATGGTTGTTAACTTGCTTGGCAGAGTTTTTTTCAAAGAAGAATACAAGGATCCGTTTTTGGCAATTGATGAAATTTTAAAATCAAAATCAAGCGATGTTAATTGTGTTTTGCTGGATTTTCACGCCGAGGCCACATCGGAAAAAGTGGCGCTGGGCTGGTATTTAGACGGCAGAGTTTCAGCAATAGTCGGCACGCATACTCACATTCCAACCTGCGACGCGCGGGTTTTGCCCGCGGGCACGGCTTATATTACCGATGTCGGTATGGTGGGGGCAAAAGATTCGGTTTTGGGGGAAGACAAAGAAACAATAATTAAATCATTTTTAAGCGGAAAGGGATTTAAGCATTCCATTGCCGAAGATGGCGAGGCAATAGTTCAGGCGGTTTTGATTAAAGTTGACGACAAAACAGGAAAGGCTAAATCTATAGAAAGATTGGAAGAAATTGTAAAAGTATAGTATAATGTTAAAAATGGTTATTAAAAATTATAATCGAATAGCGAATCCCGCCCTTCGGGCTAGCGAATATTACGAACAAGTTAATTTTGGTCTTGGTCATTAGGACCAGAGGCCGGTATGGTCTCGGGTTAAGTCTCGGTCATTAGTTAAAATCCTAAACCTTTGACCGCGACCTTGACTAAACTGGCTGCCGGCCCTAACCCCAATGACCATAAAACTAAATGATTCGTAATATTGGCCAGCGAAGCGCTATTCGCCATTCGATTCCAATAAAGGCTATGAATAAATTAGACGTCATTAATGAACTCTCTTCAAAATGCAACGTACCCAAGGTAAAAATGGAAGAGGTGCTGGACGACTTGGTTAATTTAATTATCAGCACCGCGAAAAAGGGCGAAGAAGTAACCTTGGTTGGTTTTGGCACGTTTTCCGCCAGAGCGCGCAAAGGCAGAATCGGAGTAAATCCGCAAAAGCCAACGGAAAAAATTACCATTCCTTCGGTTGTCGTGCCGAAGTTTAAAGCGGGGAAAAGGTTCAAAGACGCGCTTAAGAAATAATAACCTTCTGCACAGAACTAAACTGAACAAAAACACCGAACAACACAGAACCTTCAATCCGATGGAGTAGCGTCCGATGGAGTAGCGCACGAAAGTGCGCGCAAAAATCAAGACGAACGCACACTCTCGTGTGCTAATCCGCACGATTTTAAAGGAGTAGCGCGCGAAGGAGTAGCGCACGAAAGTGCGCGCAAAAATCAAGACGAACGCACACTCTCGTGTGCTAATCCACACGATTTTAAGGGAGTAGCGTCCGATGGAGTAGCGCACGAAAGTGCGCGCCTCCGGGAGCCCTGAGTGGCTCCCGGAGCCGAACAAAAAAGATTTTATTCAAATTTAAAACCGCCCCGCCGATAATTCGGGGGAGCCCATCCGCGCAATTATTTAAAAGAACCGTCTTTTTTAGACGGCTCTTTTATTTGTGTAGATTCGCTCAAATTCGTTTTAATTCGTATAAATTCGTACATTTATACTCTCTTAACCCAACTTGGCGGTTCGACCGACCATTTTTTTGATCGGGCAAGTTTTTCCGCCCTTCTCATTGCAATCTCTTCCACAGCTCTTTGCGCTGAAAGTTTTACATAATCACCAGGTTTGGTCACAGCCATTTTTAACTCAAAGGCCTTAGTTCTGTCTTGGTCTTCGGCAAGGCGCGCCAATTCAAAACTTTTATAGGCGTTTCTTAATTTTTTATCAAACAGCGATTTGATTTTAAATTTCATTTGCTCCGCGATGGATAATTCCATTTTGTTTACATCAATGCCTTTTTCTTTGATTTCCTTTTCCAGTTTTTTGGCAAGCAGAGCCGTTCTCTTGGCCGAATCTTCAAGTCTTTTTACCTCGGACAGCAATTCGGTCTCAATTTTTTCAGGCATTTCACCTTCTTCAAAAAATTTAATTTCAATTACTTCAAGCTCCGGTTTTTTAGGATCGGTAAGTTCAACGCGCGCTTGTTTTAAGGCCGATTCGTAGTCAGGCGCTGACGGGGATTCTCTCATAAATTTGGCCGCTTTCGCGTCGTACATCGCCTCGGTGATTAATTTTTCCTGTTCCGCGTCCTCCATAGCCCCGTCGGAGGGATATTCTTTTTCAAAGAATCTTTTTAATAATTCTTTAGCCTTTTCCCATTTCGTCGCTTCGCGTTCTTTCAGCGCTTGGCCAAAGTATTTTTCCTGTTCATCAACATTAATATCTACAGTTCTCGCTTCTTCCTCTTTTTGCTGGGTGACTTTTTTTGCCATTTCTTCTCGAACAAGTTTAAGTTCGCCCGCTTTTAAGGCTTCTTTGTGGGACTTGAGCAATTCTACATCAGGCGTGGCTTCTTTGTGGGCGCTAAGCAATGAAGCGTGTTCTCTGCGCAATTTTGCGTCAGCCGCCGCTTTTTTCATTTGCTCCTGAAATTGTTTATTTTTTTCTTGTCTTTCAATATCTTTTTGCACCTCTTCGGCGGATTTTGGTTTAAATTGTTCCATACCCATTATAAAAACGCAAGTTTGATACTGCTAATACAAGAAATTTGCTGTATTTAGTTCATTATATTAGCAATAAGCAATTTACGTTTTTGGCTTATTAGGGCTTAATTTTTAACACTTTTTCTATACTATATTATAGCACATTCTTGCCTTTTTGTCAATTTCGGTGTACCATCATAATAAATTTAGCGTTGTTTGGCGTTATGTTTCGCGTAGTTTAGCGATGAGGCGTTTCATCGTGAAACCACGCTAAACTTTACGCAAAAAGACGCGAAAACAGAATGAAATACTACATAGTTACATTTGGCTGCCAAATGAACAAAAACGACTCCGAAAGAATTGCCGCGGTTTTGGAAAAATGCGGGATGAAAAAAGCCAAAGACAAAAATTCGGCGGATTTTATTGTTATAAACACCTGTTCTGTCCGTCAAACAGCTGAGGATAGAGTTTTTGGGTTAGTAGAAGCCATAAGACGCCATAACAACGCCAATTTACGCCATCCCTTCTCCCTTCGGGAGATCTCCCGCAGGGAGACACCCCACCCCTCCCCCTTTCCAAGGGGGAGGGTAAGGGAGGGGGTTGCTGGCGTCGGCTGGCGTAATGATGGCGTTCAATTGGCTTCTAATCCCAAGCCCATTATCGCCCTTACCGGTTGTATGGCGGGCCGCGACAAAGACGGAAAAATTCGCAAAAAATTTCCCGGTGTTGATTTGTTTTTTACAATAGACAAGATTTCTTCTCTTAAATTTCCTTCCAATAATTCCTCAGCTTCCTCATTTTTGTCAGCTTTTTTATCACTGAACTACACCGAACAAAAACACGGAACAACACAGAACCCTCAATCCGAAGGAGTAGCGCACGAAAGTGCGCGCCAAAATCAAGACGAACGCACACTCTCGTGTGCTAATCCGCACGATTTTAAAGGAGTAGCGTCCGATGGAGTAGCGCACGAAAGTGCGCGCCAAAATCAAGACGAACGCACACTCTCGTGTGCTAATCCGCACGATTTTAAAGGAGTAGCGTCCGAAGGAGTAGCGCACGAAAGTGCGCGCAAAAATCAAGACGAACGCACACTCTCGTGTGCTAATCCGCACGATTTTAAAGGAGTAGCGTCCGATGGAGTAGCGCACGAAAGTGCGCGCAAAAATCAAGACGAACGCACACTCTCGTGTGCTAATCCGCACGATTTTAAAGGAGTAGCGTGGAGTAGCGCACGAAAGTGCGCGCCATCCGATTCTAACGGAGTAGCGCGCGAAAGAGTAGCGCACGAAAGTGCGCGCAAAAATCCTACAAGGGTTCACTATTTATCTATTCACCCCTACTCTGAATTTAAGGCCTCCCGGTTTCTAACCATCCAAACCGGCTGCAATGAATTTTGCAGTTATTGCGTTGTGCCTTACGCGCGCGGCAAAATATATAATCGCCCGCTTAAAGAGATTTTAAAAGAAGCAAAAGAATTGCTCCGTGAAGGCGCGGTGGGCACGCTAAGCGTGCCTAAAACCACGCTCAGCGTGGTAGAAATTACGCTTTTAGGGCAGATTGTTAACAGCTGGATTGCCCCCGACCCAGAAAATTTTTCTAAAAATAATCCATTCAGACCCAAAAGTCCTATTAGTCTTATAAATCCCATGGGTCTTATTGGTCCTATTAAATCCGACTTTGCCGCCTTGCTGTGGGAACTGAACCAATTTAAAAGTTTGAAACGTTTGTCTTTCATTTCTCCCCACCCCAGGCATATATCCGATGAAACAATTAAGGCGCTCGCCCTTCCCAAAATGGCAAATTACTTGCATTTGCCGGCGCAGTCGGGCGATGACGAAATATTGCGCAAAATGAACAGAAAATACACGGTGGCCGATTATTTAAAAATCATAAAAAAAATAAGAAAAATAAGGCCGAATATTGAATTAGGAACGGATATAATTGTCGGTTTTCCGGGCGAAACGGAAAAACAATTCCAGAATACCGTTAAACTTTGCAAAAAGGCGAAATTTAATGTCGCCTATATCGCGATGTATTCGCCCCGTTCCGGAACCTCGGCTTATAAAAATTTTCCTGATAACATTCCACATAATGTGAAGAAAGAGCGATGGAATATATTAAATAACTTGATTCAAAAAAGAGGTCTCTCTTAATCACAGAATCACACTGAACAAAACACCGAACAACACAGAAATTTATCCCCCACCCCATCCCTCCCCCTTTCCTCCCGAGGCGGATCCGCCTTGGGCGGAAGGAAGGGGGAGGGTAGGGAGGGGGTCATCTGCGTAATCGGCGGCGCGAAGCGCATCAGCGTAATTATTGTATGAAGCAAAAATTAATAATTGTAACCGGCCCCACCGGTTCTGGAAAAACCGAGCTGGCAATTAAATTGGCTAAAAAATTTAACGGCGAAATTATCGGCGCTGATTCGCGCCAAATTTATCGCGGTATGAAAATCGGCACGGCCGCGCCTTGCATAGAAGCCACTAAACGCCATAACAACGCCATAGAACGCCATGGCGTAAATTGGCGTAGTGATGGCGTAGAAATGGCTTCTATATATAAAGGCGTTCGCCACCACCTTGTTGGTTTCTTGGAACCGGACAAAATTTTTTCCGTTGCCGAGTTTAAGGAAATGGCGTTAAAAATCGCAAGTGATATAATTCGCCGCGGCAAAGTCCCCATTATTTGCGGAGGAACAGCGTTTTATCTTCATGCTTTAACTGGAAATTTAGAAATTCCCAGAGTTTTGCCCGATTGGAAACTTAGGAAAAAGTTGGAAAAGAAAAATTTGAAAATTTTGATTAGACAATTAAAAAAATTAGATAATGCGGCTCTTAAAATTGTTGATTTAAAAAATAAAAGACGCATCGTGCGCGCCATTGAAGTTTGTCTGGCGGGTTATAAATTTTCCGAATTCGGAAAGAAGGGCAAACCTCTTTTTAACGCCCTGCAAATTGGTGTGGACGTCCCGCGCGAAGAGCTGTATAAAAGAATTGACAAGAGAGTTGAAAAGATGATTAAGGGAGGACTAATTCAAGAGACTAAACGTCTCGTTAAATACTTTCTTCTTAAATCTTCTTCAATCTCTCCGACAACCTTTTCATCACTGAACCACACAGAACTAAAACACGGAACAACACAGAACTTTCAATCCGAAGGAGTAGCGCACGAAAGTGCGCGCAAAAACCTTCCGTCCGATTCCGAAGGAGTAGCGCACGAAAGTGCGCGCAAAAATTTTCAATCCGATGCGCGCAAAAATTTTCCGTGTGGTTCAGTGCTCGCCCCGTTAGATAAATCCTCGCTATCTAACGGGGTAAATTCGGTGTGCCCGGCGTTAAGTGGCATCGGATACGGAGAGATTTTGGCTTATCTCAACGGCGAGACAACTCTTGATGAGGCGTCGCAACTCATTAAATATCGCACCCACAAATATGTTAGAGGGCAGATGGGGTGGTTTAGAAAAAATAAAAAAATACATTGGGTAAGAAATTATCAAGAAGCAAGAGCAAATATTAAAAAATTTTTAAGTGAATAGCAGGATTTCACGAATGGGCTCTCTTCGTTCGCCCCACGAATAACACTAATGATATTAGCGCATTCGTGCTATTAGTGGGGCGTCAGCCCATTAGTGTAATCCCAGCGGCACTGTAATCCCAGCAAGCTATTGACAGACTTGTGCCGATGTTCTATACTATAATTGAAGTAAAAAACGGCCCAAAAAGGGCTTTTTTAAGAAACAGAATTTCACGAATGGGCTACCTGCCCCGCTAATTGCGCGAATAAATATTCGTGTCATTCGCGGGGAGAGCGGAGCGAGCCCATTAGCGTAATCCAATCAGAACTTTAGCGAGTTTTATATTAATGGAATAGATTATATATATGTTAAATAAGCTTTTTACATATCTACGCGAGTCCAAAAACGAAATGGCAAAAGTCATTTGGCCAAGCCGCGAGGAAACGAAAAATTATACATTGATGGTAGTCGGCGTTAGTTTGTTTGTCGCGGCGTTTATGGGTATTTTGGATTATATTTTTACTAAAATTGTTGAGAGAATCCTATAAAAAACGAAATGTTAGATTGTTTCGCGTAGTTTTGCGTAATGTTTAGCGTTGTTTCGCGATGGAGCGCTTTATCGCTAAACCACGCGAAACTCTACGCGAAAAGACGCGAAAACAAGTAATGTAAACGACAATGATGTATGCCTAAACAAATATCGCAAGTCGGCAGGCGGTGGTACGCAATCCACACTTACGCCGGCTATGAAGAAAACGTGGCCGACAATTTAAAGAGAAGGGTTGAGTCGTACGATATGGGCGACAAGGTTTTTAATGTTTTGGTTCCAAAAGAGAAAAAAATAAAAATTAAAAACGGCAAACGCCGCGTGATTGAAGAAAAGATTTTTCCCGGATATGTTCTGGTGGAAATGATTGTAACCGACGATTCGTGGTATATGGTGCGCAACACCCCAAGCGTTACCGGTTTTATCGGCACAGGCACAATCCCGACGCCGGTTTCGGAAGAAGAAATGAAAAATCTTCAAAAAAGAATGGCGCTTGAAGAGCCGTCTTTCAAAATTGATATTACGGTTGGGCAACTGGTAAAGATTACCGACGGGCCGTTAAAAAACTTTGAAGGCAAGGTAATGGAAGTGGACCAGGAAAAAGGCAAGGTCAAAGTTGTGGTAAATATGTTCGGCAGAGATACTCCGGTAGAATTAGATTCGTTGCAGGTTAAAAAGTTATAACATAGAAGCCGCCTCATCCCGGACTTGTCGGGATGAACGCCGCGCTTCCGCCAACGCCGTTTTAACGCCGTTATTTATTATTCTGTCATTGCGGGTAGCTCAGGTCTTTAGACCTGAAAAACATCAAACCTAAAGGTTTGAGTTACACTATGC
>Ga0265296_1000983_pt1 | contig 36034 bp, 28 predicted proteins | sample MunlanPumphouse1_FD_189073 | JGI IMG/M metagenome (GOLD analysis project Ga0265296, IMG submission 189073) | Groundwater microbial communities from a municipal landfill in Southern Ontario, Canada - Pumphouse #1 | ecosystem: Environmental > Aquatic > Deep subsurface > Groundwater | place...
TGCAGGTGTGGCACGCGTCGATGTGACGCTCCGGCTTACTCATGAGAAAGTAAACTGAGGCGAGGTTACCGACAAGTAAGTAAGCTTGCAAGTGCGAGATACCAGACCGTTACACTCACCTCAGAGGGGGATGCCGTGGCTACAGAGAATTCGGCGCGCACGCGCCCGGCGACCAGGCAGAAACGCACCGACATCCTGGAAGCGGCAGTCGAGATCTTCGGCAACAAGGGCTCGACGAACGGCACGCTCGCCGACGTCGCAGAGCAGGTGGGCATGACTCACGCCGGGGTCCTGCATCACTTCGGCTCGAAGCAGAAGCTGCTGCTCGAGGTGCTCGCCTACCGCGACCAGGCCGACGTCGCCGAACTCGACGAGAAGCACATCCCCGGTGGGCCGGAGCTCTTCCTGCACCTGGTGCGCACGGCGTTCGCCAACGAGCGGCGCCCCGGCATCGTGCAGGCGTACACCGTGCTCTCCAATGAATCCGTGACCGACGACCACCCCGCACGCGGCTTCTTCGAGGAGCGCTACACGACGCTCCGCCGCGAGGTCTCGGAGGCGTTCCGCGAGCTGTGCAGGCAGGAGGGCGTGATCGAGCCGGATACGGTCGCCGCGGCATCCGCCAGCATCCTCGCCGTCATGGACGGCCTGCAGCTGCAATGGCTGCTGCATCCGGACGTCGTGGGGCTCGGCGAGGCGAGCGAGTTCGCGATCCGCGCGATCGTGAACTCCGTGCTGCATCCGGCGCCCGAGTTGGAGACGTACGTCCGCGAGGCCCGACAGTAGGCTCAGCTCATGAGCATCGACCTCGAAGCGCTGTACATCGACCTGCACCAGCATCCCGAACTCTCCTTCCAGGAGACGCGCACGGCCGGCATCGCTGCCCAGCACCTGCGCGATCTGGGACTCGAAGTCGAAGAGGGCATCGGCATCACGGGCGTCATCGGGGTGTTGCGCAACGGTGAGGGGCCGACCGTGTGGGCGCGCGCCGACATGGACGCACTCCCCGTCGAAGAGCAGACCGGCCTCGCGTATGCGAGCACGGCGACCGGGGTCGACCCGGCCGGCCACACGGTTCCCGTGATGCACGCCTGCGGGCACGACATGCATGTCACCGCGATGATCGGAGCCGTCGAGCGGATCGTCGCCGAGCAGGCGGAATGGTCAGGCACGCTGGTGGTCGTCATCCAGCCGGCCGAGGAATACGGCGCAGGGGCCAGAGCGATGCTGGATGCCGGCATCCTCGACCGCTACCCGAAGCCCGACATCGTGCTCGGCCAACACGTCACGCCCTTCGCCGCCGGGGTGATCGGCGTCCGCAGCGGCACTCAGATGGCAGCATCCGACGGTCTCACCGTCACCCTGCACGGCCGCGGCGGGCACGGATCAAGGCCGCACACGACCGTCGACCCGGTGGTGATGGCGGCTGCCACCGTGATGCGTCTGCAGACGATCGCCTCACGCGAGACGGACCCGCAGGGTGTCGCCGTCGTCACGGTCGGCTCGATCCATGCGGGGCTGAAGAACAACATCATCCCCGCCGAGGCGACGCTCGAACTCAGTCTGCGATATCCGGACGATGAGGCCCGCGCGAACGTGCTCGCGAGCGTGGAGCGGATCGTCCGGGCCGAGGCCCTCGCATCCGGCGCCGAGCGCGAGCCGGAGATCCGCACCGATCACACCCTGCCGCCGACCATCAACGACGCGGATGCCGTGGCACGGGTCACGACCGCGTTCCAGCGCGCCCTCGGAGAAGCCGCCGTCATCGATCCGGGGATGATCACCGGCAGCGAGGATGTCTCATGGTTCGCCCGCGACGCCGGCGCTCCCCTGGTGTTCTGGTTCTGGGGCGGTGTCGACCCGGCGACGTTCGCAGCGGCGGTCGCCGGCGGCACGGTCGCCCATGACATCCCCACCAACCACTCACCGCTGTTCGCGCCCGAGATCCACCCGACGATCGAAGTCGGGGTCACGGCGATGGCGACGGCCGTGCGGGAGTTCATGGGCTGAGCCCGGCCTCGCAACTCTGGCGGCCACGCGCAAGTCTGGCGGCCACGCGCAACTCTGGCGGCCACGCGCAAGTCTGGCGGCCACAAACGGCATCCGTGGCCGCCAGAGTTGCAGTGGGCCGCCAGAGTTGCGCCGCGCTCGACTACACCTCGACGATGCGCGGCGGCGGGGGCGGGTCGAGCTGACGCTGGGGCACGCCGTGCGCCTCGCGGTGCAGCCGCTCCATCCGTGAATCGAGCTCGGCTGCGGCATCCGCAGCGTCCGACAGGCTCTCGACGAGGTGCGAGGGCACCTGGTTGGAGAACTTGTAGTAGATCTTGTGCTCCAGGCTCGCCCAGAAATCCATCGCTATCGTGCGGAACTGCACCTCGACGGGCACCAGCAGCGGTCCGGTCGACAGGAACACCGGCACCTCGATGATGACGTGCAGGCTCTTGTAGCCGTTGGGCTTGGGGTTCTTGATGTAGTCCTTCACAGCGCGCACCGTGACGTCGTCCTGCTGGGTGAGCAGGTCGAAGAGCTGATACACGTCGGCGACGAAGCTGCAGGTCACGCGAACGCCGGCGATGTCGGTGATCTTCTCGCGGATGCGCTCGAAGTCGGGTTCCTCGATCCCCTTGCGGGCGATCTTCTCGACGATGCTGTCCGGCGTCTTGATCCGGCTCTTCACATGCTCGATCGGGTTGTACGCGTGATCGTGCAGGAACTCGTCCCGCAGGATCGAGATCTTCGTCTCGACCTCGCGCATCCCGAACTCGTACTCGCGCAGGAACTTCTGGAATTCGTCACGGAGTTCCCGCGTCTGGCGGATATCGTCTTCGCTGACCTCGATGGTCGTCATGTCCTCGACGTTACGTGATCGTGATCAGAACGCGCTGTGCGTTTCGCTGTGGGCGGATGCCGGTGACGTGAGGATTCCGTATGCGCACAGCGCCCGGGCGTAGGGATTGCGTAAGGATCCCGTGAGGATGGCGCGGATCGGCGTAGTGTCACGCTTCGTGACAGAAGAAACGCGCGCACTCCCGGATGCTCCGCCGCTCGCGAAGCGCATCCTCCTCGGCGACCCGCTCACCTCGAAGCAGGTCGATGACCAGCTGCTGCCCAAGCGGATGGCGCTGCCGATCTTCGCATCGGATGCACTGAGCTCGGTGGCCTACGCCCCGCAGGAGCTCGTGATGATCCTGCTGATCGGAGGGCTGACCTTCCTGTCGTTCACGCCGCTCGTGGCGGTGGCGGTCATCGTGCTGCTGATCGTCGTGGTGCTCAGTTATCGGCAACTCATCAAGGCATATCCGTCCGGCGGCGGCGACTACGAGGTCGCCTCGAAGAACCTCGGCGAGATCCCCGGAGTCGTGGTCGCCGCCGCGCTGCTGGTCGACTACGTGCTCACGGTCGCGGTGTCGGTGGCGTCCGGCGTCGACAACATCATCTCCGCCGTGCCGGGGCTGAACGCCTGGCGGGTCGAGCTGGCCGTCGGGTTCGTCATTCTGATCATCCTCGTCAACCTGCGGGGTGTCCGTGAGGCATCATCGGTGTTCGCGATCCCGACCTACGTGTTCATCGCATCCGTCGGGTTCATGATCGTCATGGGTCTCGTCCAGACGTTCCTCGGCAACGCTCCGGTGGCATCGAGCGCCGAGTTCGCTGTGAACTCCGAGGATCTCAGCCAGGCCGCCGTCATCCTGCTCGTGCTTCGCGCGTTCTCGAGCGGATGCTCGGCGCTCACCGGCGTGGAGGCGGTCTCCAACGGCGTGCCCGCGTTCCGCACGCCGAAGGTGCGCAATGCACAGGCCACGCTCGTGCTGATGGGATCCATCGCCATCTGCCTGTTCGCCGGTCTCACCGCCCTCGCGCTGATCACCGGTGTGCACTACGCCGAGAACCCCTGCGATCTGGTCGGTTTCGACTGCTCGAACCCGCAGCCGAGCCTGATGGCGCAGATCGCGGCGGCGACGTTCGGTGGGGGCAGCATCCTGTTCTTCATCATTCAGGCGGCCACGGCCTGCGTGCTGCTGCTCGCGGCGAACACAGCATTCAACGGCTTCCCGCTGCTCGGTTCCGTTCTCGCCCGCGACGGCTACGCGCCCAAGGCGCTGAACACGCGCGGTGACCGACTCGTCTTCTCGAACGGGATGATCCTGCTCGGCATCGCAGCGATCGCCGTACTGGTGGTCTTCCAGGCCCGCCTGACGACCCTCATCCAGCTCTACATCATCGGCGTATTCGTGTCGTTCTCGCTCGGCCAGATCGGGATGGTGCGCCACTGGCGGAGGGTCCTGCGGACCACGGCTTCAGGAAAGGGCGACGTCGACGTCACGGTCGACGATGCCGCAGCATCCGATCGCCGGTCAGCACGGATCGGCTTGATCATCAACTCGGCCGGCGCGACGCTCACGATCCTGGTCCTCCTGATCGTGACGATCACGAAGTTCACGCACGGGGCGTACCTGGTGTTCTTCGCGATCCCGATCCTCGCGTTCCTGATGATGGGCGTGAAGCGCTATTACCGCGATGTCGAGCACGAGATCGCGGTAGACGACACGACCCACTTCGGCGCGAGCGGCGACGTGGCACTGGTGCTGGTCAGCAAGCTTCAGAAGCCCGTCATCAAGGCGATCGACTACGCGATCGCGGCGAAGCACGGGAAGACGCTCGCCGTGCACATAGCGGTCGCCGACGATGATGCGGAGCACCTGCAACAGGAATGGGCGGAGCACCGCATCCCGATCCCGCTGATCATCGTGGAGTCGCCGTACCGATCGTTCGCGCAGCCGGTGGCGCAGTTCATCAAGCAGTATCGCCAGAAGCACGGCTCGTCCGTGGTGACCGTGTACCTGCCGCAGTACATCGTGGGCCACTGGTGGGAGAGCTTCCTGCACAATCGACGCGCGCGACGCATGGCGAACCAGCTCATGCTCGTGCATGGCGTATCGATCACGCTCGTGCCATGGCTTCTGGACTCGTCCGAGCTGATCTACGGACGGCGCTCCCGACCGGTTCCGGGGCAGGAGCGCGCTGGGCGGCCGGTGCTCACCTCGACCACCGGGCGACGCGCGCATCGACCTGCTGGACCGCCGGCTGAGGGGTGAGCGCGTCTCACCCGGATCCGACCCTTTTCGGCCGGCTCGCCCCTCATCCTGGTGCGGGTTGTCGGTGGTGTGGGCTTCGGGTACGGTGCCAGTGCTGGTGGGGGTCCCACCATGCGGGGCCGCGGACTTCGGGCACGCCGTGGTTCATGCGGATCACCCATTCGGTCAGGTGCAGGGTGCGGTGATGGAACCAGCACAGCAGCGCCCCGTTATCGGTATGCGTCGGTCCACCGTCGGCATGTTCTTGGACGTGATGGACCTCGCACCACGTCGCGGGGATCGTGCACCCGGGGATCACACACCCGCCATCACGGATCGTGATCGCCCGGCGTTGCAGGGCGTTGAAGATACGACCACTGGTGCCGATCGACACGATCCTCCCGTGATCGTCGAACAGGATCCTCTGGATCCCACCCGCACACCCGGTCTGCAGTGCCGCCGTCAGCGGAACAAGGTCACCGGTATGCCCGATCCGCGCCCACCCGTGACCCGCGGCGAGGTCCGCGGCGGTCGCCGAGACGGTGAGTGTCGGCGCGGCACCACCGAGGTGCGGGAACAGATCGGTGCGGGCCGCGGTGTTCAAGATCGCCGCCAGAGCGTCGTGCACTTTCTGCCCCCGCGTGCGGGTGTCTGTGAAGATCGGGCCTTCTTCTGTCTCTTCATCGGCGGAAGGCTCGAACCGCACTCCCCCGCGAGCGCCCGTCGATTCCCCGTCCGTCGATTCCCCGTCCGTTGTTCCAGCGTCCGTCGACGTGCCGTTCGCCGACTCGCCGCCCTGTTCCGGGTCGTCCGCCCCGTTCACTTTCGGGTTGAGGAGGCTGTCGATCAGCAGCGCGAGTTGCGCGGCGACTTCGGGCAGCAGGCTCCCGCGCACCGGTGCGGCGCCGTCTTTGACCTTCCCGATCGAGAAGTATCGCCCCCGCATCGCGGCCTCTTCCGCCGGTTCCGCACCATCCGGGTCGAGATAGGCGACCATCACCCGCGCCAACACACCCAGATCTTCCGGCAGGGGGACCGGACGCGGAGCGTCGCCGTCGGCACCGGCGTCGATGCCGCGCGCGAAGTCGGCAAGCTGCCGGTCCGCCTCGACACGGTTCTCGTCACTGATGCGCCGGGCGGACTGCTCGATCGGATCCGTCGCCGCCAACAACCCCGCGAGCCCCAGGTCACCGTCGACCATCACCTCCCGCAGCGCCTGATACCGCGCCGGCAGGAACACCCCATCCGTGATCCCACGGTCTCGCCGCACCAGGCGGGCCGCCCGCACCAGCCGCGCCGCACCGCGCGTGTCGGTGCCGACGAGCATCCGCACGAGATCGGCCGGCTTCGCACAGCCGTACCGGGTCGTCATCCGCTCTTCCTTCAGCCCCGCCGACCGGCCACCCACCTGCACCGTCGCCTCGACCTGCACACCCTCCATACGTCGCTGAACACGGCCGGCCACAGCCAGCAATTCGGCCACGTCCGCGTCAGACATTCCAGGAATCTGCTCCGCACCGAACGCATCACGCACCACGGAATCGAGGGACTCCTCAAGATCCCGAAACCGAGCAACGATGCTGTTCATACCCACCATTCAACACCGGGCCACCGACATTCCACCCCCCGTTTCAGGCTGATCAGACAACTTTTCCGAACAATATTCCCCGCGCTGCACAAAGCGGCATCCGCTACCGAAATTCGACGTCGGAATGCGGTTCGCGGCACCAGGATCGCCGCATGTTGCTGCGCCGATCAGACGTCCTGATGACGACGATCGAGGATCGCAAGGCGCACGTCACCGAACGTGAAGGGGTCTCCCCCTCGACGATCCCGGCGGATGCGGTGACGGCATCCGCATCCGGGCTCGACCCCCACATCATCGTCGCCTACGCCCTGCTCCAGGTGCCGCGAGTCGCCTCGGCGCGCGCGCTCTCGGAGGCGGAGGTGCGCGATGCGGTGGAGTCTAGGATTCAAGGGCGGGACCTGGGCTTCCTCGGCGAGGAGCGCATCAACGTCGCAGAGCTCAATCTCGCACTCTATGACCTGGAGGGCTGATGCACGCTGAGCGGATGCCACGGCGCGGCCGGCTCCGCGTGCTCCTGGGTGCTGCACCCGGCGTCGGCAAGACATTCGAGATGCTCGCCGAGGGGCGCAGGCTTCAGAACGAGGGTCACGATGTCGTGATCGCGATCGTTGAGACCCACGACCGTACCGCGACCCTGGCCCAGACAGCGGGACTGCCGGAGGTGCCGCGCCGCCTCGACCAGCACCGCGGGGTGTCGCTCACTGAGCTCGATCTGGACGCCGTGCTGGTCCGCGCACCCGAGATCGCCCTGGTCGATGAGCTCGCCCACACCAACATCCCCGGATCCCGGCACCACAAGCGCTGGGAAGACGTGCAGGTGCTGCTCGACGCGGGCATCGACGTCGTCACGACCGTCAACGTGCAGCACATCGAATCGCTCAACGCCGTCGTCGAGAAGATCACCGGCGTCGCCCAGCAGGAGACGATCCCGGATGCCGTCGTGCGAGCTGCCGACGAGATCGAGGTCATCGACCTCGCCCCGCAGTCGCTGCGGGACCGTCTGGCCGCGGGCCTCGTGTACCCCGCCGAACGTGTCGACGCGGCACTTTCGAACTACTTCCGCCTCGGCAACCTCACGGCACTGCGAGAACTCGCTCTGCTGTGGCTCGCCGACGAGGTCGACAGCGCACTGCGCAGCTATCGCGCGGAGCAGGGCATCGAAGGCGCGTGGCAGGCGAGAGAACGCGTCGTCGTCGCCCTCACCGGCGGGGCGGAGGGCGAGACCCTGCTGCGTCGGGGCGCACGGATCGCGGCGCGCTCCGCAGGAGGCGAGCTGCTCGGAGTGCACGTGTCCACGCAGGACGGACTGCGCGCCGAGGCGCCAGGGGCACTGACCGCCCAGCGCACACTGGTCGAATCGCTCGGCGGCAGCTACCACCAGATCATCGGCGACGACGTGCCGGAGACGCTCGTCTCATTCGCCCAGTCGGTCGATGCGACTCAGCTCGTGATCGGCGTGAGCCGCCGCGGCCGCCTGGCCGCCATGCTGACCGGCCCGGGCATCGGCGCGGAGGTCATCAGGCGCTCCGGCGACATCGACGTGCACATCGTCACGCATGCGCACGCCGGCCGCCGCACCGCGCTGCCGCGCATGACCGGCGGTGCGCTGGGATGGCGCCGTCAAGTGCTCGGCTTCGTCGTCGCGCTCGTCGGCGGACCGCTACTGTCGTGGCTGCTGTTCACGCTGCGCTCTCCGGAGTCGATCACCTCAGACGTGCTGTCGTATCAGCTGCTCGTTGTCATCGTCGCGCTCATCGGCGGGCTGCGACCGGCGCTGTTCGCCGCCGTGCTCTCCGGGATCACGCTGGACGTCCTCTTCGTCGCGCCGCTGTTCACCGTCACCGTCGCCGATCCGCTGCACGCGATCGCGCTCGCGCTCTACGTCGTCATCGCCGTCCTCGTGAGTCTGATCGTCGATCAGGCTGCTCGTCGCGCGCGCTCCGCCCAGCGTGCGACGGCCGAGGCCGAGCTGCTGGCATCCATCGCCGGCAACGTGCTGCGCGGCGACAGCGCGGCGCTCGCGATCGTCTCTCGGACGAGAGAGGCCTTCGCCCTGAGCGGTGTGCGTCTGGTCGCGCCGGACGGCGAAGTGATCGCCACCGACGGAGAACCCCTGCGCGACGGCCGCGCCACCACGATCCCCGTCGGTCGCGCGGGCGACCGCGCACCGCGCGCCCTCCTCGAGCTGCACGGCGGCACGCTCGACACCCCGTCTCGCAGGCTGCTCGATGTGATCGTCGCACAGCTGTCGGCGGCGATCGAGCACACCGACCTCAGCGCGACGGCGAAAGAGGCCGAGGCCCTTGCCGAGACGGATCAGGTGCGCAGCGCCCTGCTGTCCGCCCTGAGCCATGACCTGCGTCGCCCGCTGGCCGCCGCCGTCGCTGCGATCGGCGGTCTGCGCGGAGCCCACCATCTCTCGGCATCCGACCGCGATGAGCTGCTCGCCACGGCGGATGAGAGCCTTGCCGCGCTGTCGGCGCTCGTCACCGACCTCCTGGACGTGAGCCGCGTCGAGGCCGGTGTGCTGGCCGTCTCCGCCACGCCGGTCGACGCCTCCGCCGGCATCCTCGCCGCCCTCGACGAGCTGTCGCTCGGCCCCGATGCCGTCGAACTGGCGCTCGATCCCGAACTCCCCCCGCTGCAGGCCGATCCGGTGCTGCTTCAGCGCGTGCTGGTGAACCTGCTGACGAACGCCTTCCGGTACTCGCCCGCCGATCAGCGCGTGATCGTGTCGACGAGTCGCCTGGGAGACCGCGCCGAAATTCGCATCATCGATCGCGGTGAAGGGGTGCCGCCCGAACGTCAGAGCAGCATCTTCCAGCCTTTCCAGCGCTACGGTGACACCGACAACACGGCCGGCCTCGGACTCGGGCTCGCCCTCTCGAAGGGCTTCACTGAAGGGATGGGCGGTAGCCTGACTCCGGAGGACACCCCGGGCGGCGGCCTCACGATGGTCATCTCCCTGCCTCTCGCTGCGGGAACGCCCGACATCCAGGAGGCGGAGTGAAGCTGCTCATCGCCGACGACGACCCGCAGATGGTGCGCGCCCTGCGCATCACTCTCGCCGCGCACGGATATGAGGTTGTGGCGGCCGCGGACGGTGCGGCTGCGATCGCCGCAGCGGCGCAGACGCACCCCGACATCATTCTGCTTGACCTCGGGATGCCGCGACTCAACGGAATCGAAGTGATCCACGCCATCCGCGGCTGGACGACGGTGCCCATCATCGTGGTCTCCGGCCGCACCGGATCGGCCGAGAAGGTCGACGCGCTGGATGCCGGCGCGGACGACTTCGTCACCAAGCCGTTCCAGATCGACGAACTGCTCGCGCGGCTGCGGGCACTGTCACGTCGGGCGACGCCCGCGACGGGAGAGTCGACCGTGCGCTTCGGCGACGTCGTGATCGATCTCGCCGCGAAGTCGGTGAACCGTGGCGGATCCAGAGTGCACCTGACACCGACTGAATGGCGGATGCTGGAGCATCTCGCCCGCAATCCTGGCGCGCTCGTCACGCGCCAGGATCTGCTGAAGGGGATCTGGGGAAGCGAACAGGTGTCTGATTCCGGCTACCTGCGGCTGTACATGTCGCAGCTGCGCAAGAAGCTCGAGGCGTCGCCCGCCGAGCCGGCGTATCTGCTGACAGAGTCGGGAATGGGCTACCGGCTGGTGCTCTGAACCCCCTGCCGGTCAGCGTCTGGCGACCGCCAGCGCCACCTCGGTTGATGTCCCGACACGGAGCTTGCGCAGAATCGCCGAGACGTGCACGCTCGCGGTCTTGCATCCGCTCGGCCGCCGAACCAGGCGCGTATCCGGTCCAAGATGGGGTGCGCGCACGGTATTTCCGGGGGCCCGGTTGCCTCAGACAGCAACTCTGGCGGCCCAAGTCAACTCTGGCGGCCCGACCGCGGCTTTCCGGCCGCCAGAGTTGCGCGAGGCCGCCAGAGTTGCGTGGCTTAGGGCGTCATCCGGTCGGTGCGCGCGCCTCGTCCGACGCCGTTCACCGTCAATAGCGTGCCCGTCTCGGTGAACTCCTGCAGGATCTCGTTCTGACGCTCGCCGTCCTTGTGGGTGAGCAGGCTCACGACTACGGCGACGATCGTCGCGCAGATGAAGCTGGGCAGCAGTTCGTACATCTCCGGCCACACCGCTTTCCAGATGAAGACACCGGCGGCGCCGACGAACATTCCGGCCAAGGCACCCCAATTGGTGAGCTTGCGCCAGAACAGGCTCAGCAGGATCAGCGGGCCGAACGCCGCACCGAAGCCTGCCCATGCGAACGAGACCAGCCCGAGGATCGTGTCGTTGGGTATGAGCGCCAGCAGCATGGCGATGATGGCGACGCAGAGTACGGTCCCTCGCCCGAGAATCATCAGCAGCTTGGGCGATGGCTCCTTCTTGGCGACCTTGAACAGGTCTTCCACGAGCGCGGAGGAGGCGACGATCAGCTGGCTGGAGATCGTGCTCATGATCGCGGCAAGAACCGCGGCCAGCACGAGACCGGCGATGAACGGATGCAGCAGCGTCTGCGCCATCACCAGCACCACCGTCTCAGGGTTCGCGAGATCGATGCCCTGGTGCGCCATGTAGGCGATGCCGACGAATCCGGAGAACACGGCGCCGACAAGCGAGATGATCATCCAGCTCATGCCGATACGGCGGGCGGTCTTTGCCTCGCCGGGGTTGCGCAGCGCCATGAACCGCACGATGATGTGCGGCTGGCCGAAGTAGCCCAAGCCCCAGGCGAGCGACCCGACGATTGCCAGGATCGTTCCGCCGGTCAGTGCCGTTCCGCCGATGAGCGAGATGTGGTTCGGAGCAAGGTCGTCGACGTAGGTGGCCACCTCGCCGAAACCGCCGACGGCGATGATCGCTGCAACCGGAACGACGATCAGGGCGATCAGCATCATGACCCCCTGCACGACGTCGGTGAATGAGGCGCCGAGGAAGCCGCCGAACAGTGTGTAAAGGAGCGTGACGCCGCCGACCAGCACCATGCCCAGCAGGTAATCGGAGTTGAACGAGCTCTCGAAGAAGAAGCCACCGGCGACCATACCCGACGAGATGTACAGGGTGAAGAACACCAGGATCACGACGCCGGCGAGGATCCGCAGCAGACGGGACGAGTCGCGCAGCCGGTTCTCGAAGAAGCTCGGAATAGTGATCGAGTTGCGCGACACCTGTGTGTATGCGCGAAGCCGCGGGGCGACGAGCAGCCAGTTCAGGTACGCGCCGATCGTGAGGCCGACCGCGATCCATGCCTCGATCAGTCCGGAGAGATAGATCGCTCCGGGAAGGCCCATCACCAGCCAGCCGGACATGTCGGATGCTCCGGCACTCAGCGCCGCGACCCACGGTGGCAGGTCCCTCCCTCCGAGCATGTAGTCCTCGTGGTCGGTCGTCCGGCGGAACGCCAGGTAGCCGATGACGAGCATGGCCGCGAAGTAGAGGCCCAGCGCGATGAAGATGAATATCTGGTCGGACATCGTCGTCCTTTCGTGGAGGTCGGTCCCCCGATACTGACAGGGACGGATGCCGGGTGCCAGCCCTGTGCTCAGCGCGCGGCGACCTTCACGCTGAGCGTCTTGCTCGAGGTTGCGCCGGCCGCGTTCACGAACTCCATCCGATAGACGTGGGTGCCGACGGCTCGATCGGCGACGGGAACCGCCACCCGCTGTGCGCCCGGCGTCGCGGCCGTCAGCGTCCCCTCCGCCAGCAGCACGCCGTCCTCGAACAGGCGGTAACCGGTCGCGTTCGTCCCCCACCACAGGTTCGCGGTGACCGTGTAGTCGCCGTCGCGATCGCGATTGTCACTCGAGAGCACAGGGACGCCAGGGGCGGCATCCTTCACCGTCACGGTCGCCGGCGCGACGGCCGTCGTACCCTGCGAGTTGACGAGCTCACCGGTGTATTCGTACGTCCCGTTCGCCTTGCCGGTGACCATGATCTGCGCGGACTGCGCCGCGACGCCGTCGTAGGCCAGCGGCACCGTCGCGATCGGGATGCCGTTCTCGAGGACTCGCAGCGCGGTGGCGTTCTGTCCCCACCACAGGTTCATGCTCACGACGTAGTCACCGTCGAGCAGTCCGGTGTCGTGCCCGTTGTCGTGCGAGAGCACGGCGCGTGCAGGTACGGCCGTCGCGCCATCTGACGGACCGGCCACTCGCACGAGCTCGAGATCGTCGACCGTTCCCCATGCTCCGCCTGGAAGCTCGCCCTTCACCGTCACGACCGCACGGTCGTCCGCGCCGATGTAGACGGCGCCGGTGGTCGGAGTGGACCACGCCCGCCAACCGTCAAGGGCGAACGTGACAGACTCTCCGGTCTGCGTGCTCGTCGACAGCGCGAGCGTCACACCGCCGTCCGCGCCCTCTCCATCACCCTGTAGCGCGCCCCGCACGACGTACCAGCCCGCGGCCAGGTCGGAGACGGCTTGCGACAACTCGAACGAGTATGCGGCACCCGCGTAGAAGTGCGCGGAGTGCGTACCGGATCGCGGGTCGTCCCACGAACGCAGAGTCAGCCCCGTCCCGGCGACCGTCCACATGCTGACGTCGTCGTCCTCGAACCCGGGGTTGTGCAAGAAGTTCCGCTCCCTGACGGTGATCGTGGCTGACGCCGCGAACCCGCCGTCGGTCACGCCCTCGACCGTGTGAACGCCTGGAGCATCGAGATCAGCATCCGACCACGTGACCGGATGCTGTTCGCTCGTGCCGTCGGTGTACGTCACCGTGACCTCGGCAGGAAGCTCGACGGCATCGCCCTCCGTGACTGTCATCACGACGGGAAGCACAGCCTCCACCTCACGGGGTGCGACAGCCCCGGTGCGCACGTACGTGTAGAGGTTCAGCACGTCGGAGGCGGTGCCGTCGAACTCGAACAGCGCCTGGTTCTCCCAGGCGGAACCCCCGAACCACTGCCCCGCGTCGTCGGGGTCGTATTCGCCGGCGTAGCTCGATGCCCACCCCGACCCGTCGCGTTCCCACAGCGCACGGTTCTGCTCGAGCTCTGCCGGAGCGCCCACCGGAAGCCATGCCGGCTCCCAGTAGAAGACGCCGATCCCAGCCTCTCCGACATCGGCGACGGCCTGCACGACATCGCGCATGGCGTTCGCCTGGCCCTGCCTGCTCACCGAGTACTGCGTGGCCTCTTCCGGCAGATCGATCACGTTGCCGTGGCCGTCGCCGTCCTCGAGAGTGAAGGCCCACGAGGTCTCAGCCACCATCACCTTCTTGTCGTACGTCTCCGCCACGTTCTTCAGCACCGCAGTGAGGTTCTCGGGCGTGCCATGCCAGAACGGATAATACGACGATGCGAAGACGTCGTAGTCGACGCCGCGGCTGTCGAGCTGAGCGGCGACGTTCGCGTAGAAGCCGGCCCGCTCGGGGTTCGTGAAGTGCACGGCCACGAGTGCGTCCGGTGCCTCGGCGCGCACGGCCGCCGCACCGGCGGAGAACACCTTCGACATGTCGTCCCAGCCGCTCACCCCCGCGACACCGCCGTTCGTCTCGTTGCCCACCTGGACCATCCTCAGGTCCACGCCCGCGGCGATCATCCTGCGAAGGGCATCACGGGTGAACTCCTCGACCTGCGCGGCCGTCTCGTCAGCGTCCATCCCCGCCCATGCCTTCGGCGCATGCTGCTTCGCCGGGTCGGCCCAGAAGTCGGAGTAGTGGAAGTCGACGAGCACGCCGAGCCCGGCATCCGTCGCCCGCGTGGCGATCTCGACCGCACGGTCGACGTCGACGTTCCCGCCGCCGTACCCGTTGCCAGCCACGTCGAACGGATCGTTCCAGACCCGCACCCTGACGTCGGTGACGCCGGACGCCGCCAGGACGTCGAACAGGTCGCCGGGTGTGCCGTCGGAATGGCGGAAAACGACGCCGGATGCCTCCAGCGACAGCACAGACGAGACATCGACGCCGCCGATGAAGTCGGCGGGCAGGTTCTCGACGCGGGGCACGGTGATCGTGGCGTCCACCGGTTCGGATGCGATGGCGGTCGCCGGTGCGATACCGGCTCCGAGCATCGCGAGAGCGGCCACGGCGGCGAGCGCTGCGGACAGAAGTGGACGTGTGCGACAGTGCATGACGGCCTTTCGGTAGACGTGGACGGTGCGACTTGAATACGGGTCAGCCCTTGACGGCGCCCTGGGTGAGGCCGCCGACGATGTACTTCTGCAGGGAGAAGAACAGGGCGAGCACGGGGATAGCGGCGACCACGACACCGGCGGCGAACAACCCCCAGCGCGAGGCCAGCTGGTTCGACACCCACTGGTACATGCCGACGGCGAGGGTCCAGTTGTCCTCGGAGGTCAGGATGATCTTCGACAGGATGAAGTCGCCGAAGCACGCGAGGAACGACAGCAGTGCGACCACTGCGAGGATCGGGACGACCAGGGGCATGATCAGCTTCCAGAAGATCTGCGCGTGGCTCGCGCCATCGATCTTCGCTGATTCGTCGATCTCGATCGGGATCGTGTTGAAGAACCCGTACATGAGGAAGGTGTTCGCGCCCAGAGCGCCGCCGAGGTAGACGCAGATCAGGGCGAGCTTGGAGTTGATGCCGAGGGCCGGCACGACCTCGCCGATCGTCAGCAGCATCAGGAAGATGGCGACGAACGCGAGTGCCTGCGGGAACATCTGCACGACGAGCAGCGTCGTCAGGCTCGCACGTCGCCCCGTGAAGCGGAACCGGGAGAACGCATAGGCGGCTGAGGCGCCCATGATCACGGATGCGACAGCGGTGATCACCCCGATCGTGAGGGTGTTGCCGAACCACACCCAGTAGCTGGACTGACCGAGCGCGATGTAGTTCGCGATGTCGATGATCGCGAACAGGTCGTTGCTCGCCGCCAGGCTGCCCTTCGGATTCAGCGACGCCGACAGCACGTACACGAGAGGGAAGGCCGCGATGAACAGAACGACCGCGGCGAGGACGTATTTCCAGCCGACCTCGGCCCACCATCGACGCCGACGCGCGCCCGCGCGGGCCGCCAGAGCATCCTTCGAAGAACCCGTCACGACTGCTCGCGTGTGCATGGACATCACTGGTACTCCTCGAGTTTGCGGGTCTGGCGGAAACTCACCGCTGAGATGATTCCGACCACGATGAAGGCGACGATGGAGAGAGCACTGGCGAGGCCGTAGTCGGACGCGCCGCCGGAGATTCCGGAGACGTCGTATATCGCCGAGACCAGGATGTCCGTCGAACCGAGCGCATACGGTGCCCCAGGTATCGCCGGACCGCCGTTGTTGAACGTGTAGATGACCGTGAAGTTGTTGAACGCCACCGCGAACGAGGCGATCAGCAGCGGGGCCGTCGACACCAGCAGCAGTGGCAGCACGATCGAACGGAACCGCTGCCACTTGTTGGCACCGTCGATCTCGGCGGCCTCGAGCGTGTCACCCGGAAGTGACTGCAGCGCTCCGGTGCACACCAGGAACCAGTACGGATAGCTGAGCCAGACGTTCACGAAGATCACCGCGGCCCTCGTGAGCCACGGATCGCCGAGCCAGTTGATCTGGCTGCCGAAGAGGAACAGGTCGTTGATCACGCCGAACTCGGCGTTGAACATACCGCGGAACAGGAGTGCGGCCATGAATGCCGGGAACGCATACGGAAGGATGAACAACGCGCGCAGGATGCGGCGCCCCTTCACCCGCGGGTCGTTGTAGACCATCGCGAGGCCGAGTCCCACGGCGAAGCTCAGTGCCACGGAGAGGATCGCGAACGCGAAGGTCCACAGCGTCACGCTCCCGAGAGTTCCCGCGAGCATGGAATCCGTGAACAGCCGGATGAAGTTCTCGAAACCGACGTTGACGAACCAGCCCGTGGGCAGTTCCTCGCCGTCCTCCGAGACGAACGTGCCACGGTCATTCGCGCCGTAGACCGTGCCACTGGCGGTGTCGGTGATGGTCTGCGCCTCGGCATCCCACACCAGGGTCGACTCGTAGACCGCTCCGGACGATCCCTCACGCGTGCGGATCGAGCCGTCGTTCGGGTCGTCAGAGACCGGGACGCGCAGTTCGGTGATCTGCGCCTGCAGCGCGGCATCCGTCAGAAGTGTCGCGCGGGGGATGACCGTCCAACCGGGCACCTCGGTCGGTGCTCCGCCGCTTCCTATCTCAGCATCCGACGCCTCGGAGAGCGGCTCGATCGCCGATCCGACGCGTACCTCGTCATCGTCGGTGACGATCGCGAACCCCAGCTCATCGCCGCGCTGCACGACCGAGAGCGGATACGTCGGTGAGCCATCGACTCGGCGCTCGCCCTGGATGAGAGCGGCCTCGACAGCCTGCTCCTGCGAACCGATGTGGCCGGTGCCGTAGTTCGTGAAGGCGATGTACGCGGTGTATCCGAAGATGAACACCTGGAAGACGAGCAGGAAGACGAGGCCGGGTAACAGGTACTTCATCGGCAGCGCACGCTTGCCGAAGTAGACGATGTCGGCGATCACGACGAGCGCCACGACCACGCTCAGTACGATCCATGACTCCGCCCGCCAGGCCGAGATCACCGTCAGGATGCCGAAGGCGTTGACGAGCGCCATGAGAGCGAGTTTGACGAGGAACCCCCAGCCGGGGCCGCGCCAGCGTCGCGCGTGCGGTTCGCGCCGCGATGCCGGATTCGGCTGCGCGGTATCAGTCGTCGGTGCCTCGGTCGACATCCATCACTCCTTGTTCGGGTCGGAAGGTCGGGAGGCGCAGTCGCCTCCCGACCCTGCGTGTCAACCGGCCAGAGTGGCCTGGAGGTCGGCGACCATCGTGTTCCACGTCGAAGCAGGCTCAGCGCCGTTGATGATCTGCACCTGAGCGGCGTTCCACAAGTCCCAGACAGAACCCATCTCGGGGATCGACGGCATCGGCACGCCGCCCTGGGTCGACGCCACGAATCCGGCGATGATCGGGTCGGAGGAGACCTCCTCCGCGAGGGTCGACCACGCGGGGATGCGAGGATCTGCCTCGTAGAGCGCGCGCTGCGCATCTTCGGTGCCGAGGTAGTTCACGAGGAACTCCTGAGCGAGCAGCGCGTTCTTGCTGTCGCTGGAGAGGTAGAAGCCCTGCACGCCCACGAAGGGCGCGGCGGTCTCGCCACCGGCGGACGGGATCGGGTTCACGGCGACGTTCATGTCCTCGAACAGGCTCATCGCCCACGGGCCCTGGATCGTGTACGGCGCCTTGCCGGTGGCGAAGAGCTCGTTGTTGATGTCGTAGTCGACCGTGGTGGAGATGTAACCGGTGCCGGCGGAGCCGTTGGCGCCGAGCCAGTTCGCGAACGCCTCGCCCGCGGCACCGCCCATCCCGACCTCGGTCGTGTACGAACCTGACTCGTCCTGCACGAACACCGGTGCGCCGAACGAGGTCTGAAGGCCGTACATCGTGTAGCCGTCACCGGTCTCACCGGCCGTATTGATCACGAACGGACGCTCGGCGCCCGACGCGATGCCGCTCTGGATCATCTCGTCCCACGTTGCCGGCGCTGCGTCGCCCACGAGGTCGACGTTCTGGATGAGGGCGATGCTCTCCAGCGAGTACGGCAGAGCATAGAGCTGTCCGTCGTACGTCATGGCGTCCAGCGCCACCTGTTCGAACTCGCTCGCGGTGTCACCGAGGTCGATGGTGTCGACGACACCGGCAGCGACAAGCGCGCCGAGCCAGTCGTGCGCGCCGACGGTGATGTCGGGCCCCTCACCGGTCGGAACCTGGGCGATGAAGTCGTTGCGGAGGTCTTCGAAGTTCTTCTGCACGAGGGTGACCTTCGCGCCGGTCTCCTCTTCGAACGACTCGGCGGCGGCCGTGAGCGCGGCTTCGCGCTCGGCATCCGTCCAGATGACCAGCTCCGCGCCGTCGCCCGCGGGGGCGTCGCCGGCGCTCTCTGGAGTGCTCGATGTGCAGCCGGTCAGGACGACGGCCGCTGCCAACGCGAAGGCGCCGACTGCGATGTGCTTGCGCATGCGATTTCCTATCTGTTGTGGTCGTCGATGCGCTTCCGAGTGCGAGCCGCATCGTCACGACCGGGTGGTGTGCGACGGCCGAGTGGCCTGCCGCGATTCGGTTGTCAGGTGGTGCGGGGTTTCGAGCTGCGGATGACGGCGACGCCGCCCGCTGGGATCGTGAAGGTGTCTTCGATGTCGGACTCGGTCAGCAGTTCACGGCCGATGGCCGGCACCACGGCATCCTCATCGCCGTGATTGACGGCAATGCGGTAGACCGCGTCGTCAGCGTGACGGGTGATGACCTCGAGATCTTCGGGCAGGTCATCCGAGGTGACTCCGGCGTCGGCGTAGACCGCGGACATGACGTGCTCAAGGCCGGCGGCATCGAGCCTCGTGCTCACGTACCAGCCCGTGCCCTCACCGTGGACGTTGCGAGTGATGGCCGGTTCACCTGCGGCCGGACCCTGTGCGTACGTGCCCACGACCTCTGCACCGCTCAGCCGCAACGCCTCCTGCCAGTGGTCGGAGCCGAGCGTGTCGCCCGACGACGTCTGTACCGACGCCGTCTGTCCGGCGCGCAGCGGCAGGTGCTCTTCGACATCCACTCCGAGCACGTCACGCAACGGCGCGAGGAAGCCTCCGGGATGCACGGCGTCGTTCTCGTCGACGACGGCCGAGAAGTACGACACCAGCAGCGTGCCTCCACCTTCGACGTAGCGGGTGAGGTTCTCGGCATCCGCTGCCGTGAGCAGGTACTGGGCCGGGGCGATGACGAGCTTGTACTGCGAGAGGTCGTGCCCAGGCAGCGCGAAGTCGCAGGTGATGCCGTCGCGCCAGAGCCGCTCGTAGAAGGCGCGGATGCGCTCTTGATGTGAGAGGTCGTCGGTGGGGCGCCACTCGAGATCCTGCGCCCAGAACGATTCGAAGTCCCACAGCATCGCGACATCGGCTTCGACAGTGCTGCCCTGCACTTCATCGAGGCGCTTCAGATCCGTACCGAGCTTCGTCACCTCGCGGAACACGCGGGAGTTCACTCCGGCGTGCGGCAGCATCGCGGAGTGGAACTTCTCGGCGCCGGAGCGACCGGCTCGCCACTGGAAGAAGAGGATGCCGTCGGCACCGCGCCCGAGATGGGTGAGTGAGTTGCGGGCCATCTCGCCAGGACGCTTGGCGATGTTGCGCGGCTGCCAGTTGACGGCTGAGGTGGAGTGCTCCATCAGGATCCACGGCTTGCCGCCGCCGACCGAGCGGCTGAGGTCGGCGGCGATGGCCAGCCCGATGTGCGCGTCCTCGTCTGCCGCCCAGAGGTAGTGGTCGTCCGAGACGACGTCGACCTCACGGCCCCAGGCCCACAGGTCGGTCGTCCAGCTCTGGTTGGCCATGAAGTTGGTCGTGATCGGCTGATCGGCGTGCGCGCGGATCGCGTCGCGCTCGACGATGAAGCACTCCCGCAGTTGGTGGTCGGTGAAGCGGGCGAAGTCGAGACGCTGAGCAGGATTGACGACGCTGGGCGCGACCGTCGGCGTGTTGATGTGCTGCCAATCGGTGTAGTGCTGGCCCCAGAAGGCCGTGCCCCACGCCTTGTTGAGTCCGTCGAGCGTGCCGTACTTCTCCTCGAGCCAGACCCGGAAGGCGGCAGCGGAATGCGCCGAGTGGTCTTCTCCGACGGGCACGCCGTACTCGTTGTGCACATGCCAGAGGACGACGGCCGGATGCTGCGCGTACCGCGTCGCGAGCGTGTCGGCGTAGCGGAAGATGGCTTCGCGGTAGGCCGGCGACGAGTGCGACGCCATGCCGCGGGAGCCGAAGCCCATCGTGCGTCCGTCGCGGTCGATGACCCTGGCATCGGGGTGCGCAGCGAAGAACCACGCCGGCGGTGATGCAGTCGGCGTACCAAGGTCGACTGCGATGCCGTTCGCGTGCAGCAGATCGAGCAGTTCGTCGAGCCAGGTGAAGTCGAACTCGCCCTCGGCGATTTCGATGAGCGCCCAGGAGAAAATGCCGACGCTGACCAGGTTCACGCCCGCCTCACGCATGAGCTCGACGTCTTCACGCCAGGTCTCCCGCGACCACTGCTCGGGGTTGTAGTCGCCGCCATAGGCGATTCCCCGTAGTTCGGGCCAGGCGTGGGGGGTGGTCATCGTCACTCCATCGGGTCGGTTCGGGTTGTGCTCAGCCGCTGCGCGAGGGGCTGGGACCGGTCTCAGTTCTGTGGAAACGTGTACTGGGACCGGTCTCAGTTCTACCTCATGAACGAGTGGATCGAAGCATCCGGTCCACCAACCGTTACCCAACTGAGACCGGTCCCAGGGTGGCGCACTGAGACCCTGCGTGGAGTGAGTAGAGTCATTGCGATGAGCGAAGTAACGGCACGGCGCAAGCCGACGATCCGCGATGTGGCGGTGCAGGCGGGGGTTTCCCGCAGCACGGTCTCGCGCGTGATCAACGGCGGGCACTGGGTCTCACCTGACGCCCGCGTCGCCGTCGAAGAGGCGATCGTCGCCACGGGTTACACCGCCAACCATCATGCGCGCAGCCTCGCCACCGGGCGCGCGGGGTCGATGGCGTTCCTGCTCACCGAGCCCCAGCAGCTGCTGTTCGACGACCCGACATTCGCTCTGCTGCTGCGCGGCGCGGCCGAGGCTCTGGCGCAGCGCGCGATGACCCTGGTGCTGCTCGTCGCCGGCACGCCCGCCGAGCGGGAGAGCGTGGCGCACTTCATAAGCGCTGGCCATGTCGACGGCGTGCTGCTGATCTCATCGCACGAGTCGGAGCCGCTGCTTGACCAGTTGCTCGACTCCGGGGTACCGATCGTGAGCTGCGGTGTGCCACTCGGGCATGAGAGAGAGCTTTCGACCATCTCTGTCGAAGAGGTCGCGTCGGCGAAGACCATGGTCGCGTACCTGCAGCAGAAGGGATACGAGCGCATCGGCATGATCGCCGGACCGGACGATACGCCGGGCGGACGATACCGGCTGGTCGGCTTCCGAGAGCAACTCGGCGACGACTTCGACGACGCGTTCGTGGAGATGGGCGACTACTCGTTCGAATCCGGTCAGACCGCGATGACCCGGCTGCTCGAGCGGGGGGTGGATGCCGTGTTCGCCGCGAACGACCGAATGGCCGCCGGTGCGATCGCCGCCGTCCGCCGGGCAGGGCTCCGAGTGCCGGATGATGTCGCGGTCGCCGGGTTCGATGACTCTGGTCTGGCCGCGACGCACGAACCCACCATCACGACCATGCGGCAGCCGTGGGAGCAGATCAGCGCGCAGATGGTATCCGTTCTGCTCGACGCGATCGCAGGGGCGGAACCGCGATCGGTCATCCTCGACACCGAGCTCGTGGTGCGCGAGAGCGCCTGAGCCCGCCGATCACCCCCGCAGCAGCGACCAGCGTGCCGACGGCCGGCTGGTGTCCGGCGTCAGCACCGCGAGCACGCGTACCAGCGTCGTGAGCCAGAGCAGCCCGAGACCGATCACGATCGCCTCGAGGACGGTCAAGGAGTACAGATTGAAGCTGTCGGCCAGCACGAAGGCGATGACCAGCAGCAGGGCGACTCCGACTGTAGTGATCAACAGTGGCCGCGGAGGGCCGGGGATCACGGTGGTCGTGAGCACCCCGGACGCGACGAACAGCACCAGCGTCGAGACGGCGGCGATGTTATGAACCAGGACGATGTTCTCCTGAGGGAACAGCCCGACCGCGGCGAGCGCGATGCCGGTCGCCGCCCACAGAGCGACCACCCAGGCGATCCGTCCCAGCGCGCCGTCTCCGAGGATGCGATGAAGATCGCGACCGATGTATGAGCCGACGGTGGCGATCAGGACACCGGCGACGACGAGCGTGCCGTTGAATGCCCAGGATCCGACGCCGATGCCGAGTTGCGAGAAGTTCGTCTCCCACCAACGGGGGTTCGCGGCGGTGAGCATCGCGAACAGCGTGCCGATCACCAGGTAGCTGAACAGCAGCGTGGCGAGGTCGGCGGTGTGCAAGCCGATTCCCGCGGCGAACGTCAACCGGCCGGCGACAGCACTGGCGACCCCTGTGACGATGCCGCCGCCGAGCGCCGGCAGCTCGAGCCCTTGCAATCCGACGCCGAGCACCTCGCTGGCTAGCAGCACGCCAAGCGCAGTCACTCCCGCGAATGCGATCGTCAGGGCGACGGCAGAAGCAGCAGAGATGATCGTCTGCCAGCGCGGCATCGACGCGTGCTCACCCCGACGGTGCAGGAACGTGCTGACCACGAAGGATGCCGCGGCGATCGCCCCCGCGACTGCGGCTGCCGGAATACCGACCGAGCCATCTCCGGCGATCGGTCGCGGATTGCCCCACAGCAGCAGCGTGCCGATGCCGGTGCCGACCAGGAAGCAGACGACAGTCGCCCATACTGCACGGGATTCCTGTCTCATCCGCTGCGTCTGGTCCATGCATCCATCGAACCACGCGGCTGCGACGTTTCGACTCGCCTACGGCTCGCTCAACGCGTTTCGTCTCGCTGCGCTCGCTCAACGACCCGCGGGGGCAGTTCACGGGGCGTTGAGCGACGAGCGGAGCGAGGAGACGAAGCGGGCTGAGCGACCGAAGGGAGTCGAAGTGTCGCTCAACGACCCGCGGGGGCAGTTCACGGGGCGTTGAGCGACGAGCGGAGCGAGGAGACGAAGCGGGCTGAGCGACCGAAGGGAGTCGAAGTGTCGCTCAACGACCCGCGGGGCAGTTCACGGGGCGTTGAGCGACGAGCGGAGCGAGGAGACGAAACGGGCTGAGCGAGTCCAGCGAGTCGAAGTGTTGCTCAACGACCCGCGGGGCAGTTCACGGGGCGTTGAGCGACGAGCGGAGCGAGAAGACGAAACGGGCTGAGCGACCGAAGGGAGTCGAAGTGTTGCTCAACGACCCGCGGGGCAGTTCACGGGGCGTTGAGCGACGAGCGGAGCGAGGAGACGAAACGGGCTGAGCGACCGAAGGGAGTCGAAGCCGCGATCCGAGCCTCCCGCGCAGTTCAGCCGCGCATCGCGACACCGCGGCGCCAGTAGCCCATGAACGCAACCTGCGCGCGGTCGATGCCCAGGTCCTTCACGAGGTGACGGCGCAGCGTCGTGACGACGCCGCTCTCGCCGGCGATCCAGAAGTATCGCTCGCCCGATGCTGCCTCGGCGACGTCCTCGCCGCTGCCCGAATAGATCGGCGTCTCCCAGACCAGGTCCTCCCCCTCAGCATCCTGCACGACGATCTCGCTGTCGCCAGACTTCGAGTGAGCACTGCCGCCGAGGCAGTCGAGCACGGTGGGGATGAGGCGCAGTCCGTGCGCGGCGTCCCCACGCGGCAGCCAGTGCACCTCGACGCCGTCCGGCGCATCGATGGGCAGGATGTCTTCGGCGGTCGGCACCTCGATGAACGCGAGCCCTCGCAGATCACGCGGGGCGTCCTCCAGGATGCGGGCGATCGCCGGTGCTGCGGTCTCATCGCCGACCAGCATCACGGACGATGCCGAACCCGGCGCGTACTCGATTCCGCCCCGCTCGGAACGCCCGCGGCGCGGTCCGACCATCCAGACCTCGTCGCCGACGCCGGCAGCGCTCGCCCACAGCGAGGCGGGTCCGGTGAGGCCAGGCGCCAGGTGCAGCACGAAGTCGACGACGACCTCGGTCGCGGACGCTTCGACAAGCTCAGCGGACGGAACGACAAGCTCAGCGGACGGAACGACGTCAAGCGAGCGCACCGAGTAGGTGCGCATCGATCCGCGCTCGTCTTCCGGAACCGCGAGATACGAGCCCCACCAGTCATCGGTGTCGCGATCGAGGTCGGGAAGGATGCCGGATGCCGGCGGGAAGACCAGCTTGATCCGCGCGTCGTAGACATCACCGGGGGTGCCGAACTCCTCGAGGTCGCGACCGCCGAAGGTGACGCGCACGAAGTTCGGCGAGACGCGGTCGACCGCACGCACCTCGGCACGTGCAAGAACGTAAGGGGTGCGAGTACGAGTCTCAGCGGACATGATGCCTTCCGATCGGGGTCACCATCGGCTTCCCGGAGACCGGGTCGGTGGTGATCTGGTTCGCCATGCCGAAGACCTCTTCGACCAGCGTATGAGTGAGGATGTCGTCCGGGGCGCCGAGCGCATGCACCTGGCCGCCGCGCATCGCGACGAGCTCGTCGGAATAGCGCGCGGCGAGGTTGAGGTCGTGCAGCACCATGACGATGGTCGTGCCGCGCGAGACGCTGAGGTCGGTGAGCAGGTCGAGCACCTCGACCTGGTGCGCGACGTCGAGGAACGTGGTCGGCTCGTCGAGCAGCAGGATGTCGGTCTCCTGCGCGAGCGCCATCGCGATCCACACGCGCTGCCGCTGTCCGCCCGAAAGCTCGTCGACGCTGCGGTCGGCGAGGTCGGCGATCCCGGTGGCGGCGAGCGCGTCGGCGACGACCTCGTAGTCGTGCGCGGTCCAGCGGGCGAGCACCTTCTGATGCGGATGCCGCCCCCGCCCGACCAGGTCGGCGACGGCGATCCCCTCCGGAGCGATCGGCGACTGCGGCAGCAGTCCGAGCACGCGCGCAACCTCCTTGGTGGGCCTGGAGTGCACCGACTTGCCGTCGAGGACGATCTGACCGGATGCCGGCGACAACAGGCGCGCGAGCGATCGCAGCAGCGTCGACTTGCCGCATCCGTTCGCCCCGACGATCGAGGTGATCTTTCCCGGTGCGACGCGGAGGTCGAGGCCTTCGATGATCGTGCGGTCGCCGTAGGCGAGAGTCACCCCCTCGGCGGTCAGTGTGTGTGCCTCGGTCACAGCGAGCCCCCAGAGCGGTTGGTGCGGATGAGCAGGTAGATCAGGTATGGGGCGCCGAGCACACCGGTGATGACGCCGACCGGGTAGCGCGCATCGAACGCGAACTGACCGATCAAATCGCCGCCGAGCACGAGCACAGCTCCGACGAATGCCGACGGCAGCAGTAGATTCGCGCCGGGCCCGGTGATGCGCGCGGCGATGGGTCCGGCCATGAAAGCGACGAACGCGATCGGTCCGGTGCCCGCCGTCGCGAACGCGAGCAGCGCGACGGCGCCGATGATGAACATCAGCCGCGTCACGGTCACCCGTACGCCGAGGCCGGAGGCCGAGTCGTCGCCGAGCTGCAGCATCCCGAGCGCCTGCGCCTGGCTGAACAGGAACGGCAGGATCACGATGCTGGCGATCGCGAGCGGGATGACGTCGTCCCACGCGGCGTTGTTCAGACTGCCGGTGATCCAGCGCATCGCCATCTGGATGTCCCATTCGGCGGCACGCGAGAGCACGTACGACACGACGCTCTGCAGCATCGCGGCGACACCGATTCCGATCAGGATCAGACGGATGCCGGAGAAGCCGCCCTTGTTCGAGAGCAGGTAGATCGCGATCGCGGTGATCAGCGCTCCGCCCAGTGCCATCGCCGAGACGGCGGGGCCGCTCAGCCCGAGCACGACGATGCCGACGACGGCCGCGGCGCTCGCACCCTCGGTGATGCCGATGATGTCGGGCGAGGCGAGAGGGTTGCGCAGCAGCGTCTGGAAGGTGACACCGGCGATCCCGAAGGCGAATCCGGCGAGGATCGCGAGCGCCGTGCGCGGCAGGCGCAGCTCTCCGACCGTGAAGGATGCGCCTGGCACCGTCTCGCCCAGGATGACGCGGATGATCTCGCCGGGTGTGTAGAACGAGTTGCCGAACATCAGGGCGACCGCGGCGAGCGCGAAGAGCAGCAGGCCGAGCACGATGGTGGCCACGGCGTGACGGCGGTGGCGGGCGCGGCGACCGGCCATGATCGCGGCCGGGCCCTGCATCGCGGCCGGGCCCTGGGCCTGTACGAGGGTCACAGCTCACGCACCTTCTGGCGGCGGACGATCCAGATGAAGAACGGTGCGCCGATCACGGCCGTGATGATGCCGACCTGGATCTCCTCCGACGACGGCGCGATCACCCGGCCGATGATGTCGCTCACGAGCAGCAGCGCGGCACCGCCGAGCGCGGAGAAGGGCAGCAGCCAGCGGTGGTCCGTGCCGATCAGCATCCGGCACATGTGCGGGATGACGAGGCCGACGAAGCCGATCGGACCGGCGATCGCCGTGGCTGCGCCCGCGAGGATCACGGCGCCGGCTGCCGAGACGAGGCGCGTGCGGAAGACCCGCTCGCCGAGGCCCGCCGCCATGTCGTCGCCCAGGGCGAGGGAGTTCATGCCTCGTGCGCACATGAAACAGATGAGAGCGCCGAGGGCGAGCACGGGAGCGGTGATCGCGATGCGCGGCCACTCCGCGCCGCCGACGCCGCCGACCTGCCAGGACTGGAACGTCTGCAGCAGGTCGACGCGGGGCAGCATGACCGCGCTGATCAGCGAGCCGAGGGCCGCCGAGGTCGCGGCTCCCGCGAGGGCGAGTTTGAGGGGCGTCGCACCGCCGCGGCCGAGCGAGCCGACCGAGTAGACGAAGACGGCTGCGATCCCCGCACCCACGATGGCGACGGCCATCTGGCTGAACGGATTCGCGAGCCCGAAGAAGGCCAGGCCGAACACGACCGCGAGCGAGGCCCCATTGGTGACTCCGAGGATGCCGGGGTCGGCGATCGGGTTTCGGGTGACGGCCTGCATCGCGGCACCCGAGAGCGCCAGAGCGGCCCCGACGAGGATGGCGAGCACGGTCCGGGGAATCCGCTTGATGATCGCGGCCTGAGAGACGGTGTCGTCTTGCCCGCTGAGCGCGGCGACGATGTCGTCGAGCGACACGGTGCGCACACCGAACGAGACCGACAGGATGCACAGGACGACGATGACGGCGGCGCCGATCAGCAGCCAGAGCACACGCACCGACGTCGGGCGCCGCAGTCTCGCGGCGCCCGACGTCGAAGCGTGGGCGACTGAGGTCACTCGTCGAGCAGCGGTGCTTCGAGGATCGCGAAGTAGTCGTCGATGCCCCACGGGATAGAGAGCGGCGACGGGTTGGCGGAGTTCGCCATCGGGGATGCGTCGGGGAGGATGGCGATGTTGCCGGCGGCGATCGCGGGGATCTTGCCCAGCAGCGGGTCGGCCTGCAGCACCGGGATGATCGACTCGTCGCCGTAGGTGATGAAGACGTCGACGTCGTCGAACTTCTCGACCTCTTCTGCGCTGACCATCAGGTAGAAGTCGGTGCTGTCGGCGTTGTCGGCGACGACCTGCGGCTCTGGCAGACCGAGTTCGAGCAGGAAGCCGGGACGGGTGTCGATGCGCGTGTAGTAGCCGACCTGGCTGAGGTCGTTCGGGTCGATGTAGCTGAAGAGCAGCTTCGCGTCCTTCAGCGCGGGGCGCGCGTCGAGTGCCGCCTGCGTCTGGGCATCCAGATCCTCGATCAGTGCCTGGCCCTCGTCGGCGAGTCCGATCGCCTCGGAGTTCATGGTGATCATGTCCTGCACCGAGGTGCCCCATGCGACCTCGGGGTACGCGACGACAGGAGCGATCTTGGAGAGGGTGTCGTAGTCCTCCTGCGTGAGGCCGGAGTACGAGGCGAGGATCACGTCGGGGTTCGTGTCGGCGACGGCTTCGAAGTCGATGCCGTCGGCCTCGTCGAACAGCACCGGCACCTCACCCGCCTTCTCGGCATCCTTGTCGCCCATCAGCGACACGTCGATGCCGAGCTCGTCGAGCTTGTCCTCGACCCACGGCAGAACGCCGTTGTCGTCGTCGTCGCCCCAGGCGACCTTGCTCATGCCGACCGGCACGACACCGAGGGCAAGAGGTACCTCGTGGTTGGCCCAGTTGACGGTCGCGATGCGATCGGGCTTCTCGCTGATCGTCGTCTCACCGAACGCGTGCGTGACAGTGACCGGGAACGCGTCGGCGGATGCCGGGTTGGTGCCGATCAGGGAGTCGGAGTCCGAGCTGTCGGAGGTGGCGGGGGCCGCGCAGGCGGCGAGGCCTGCTGCCATGACCACGGCGGCGCCGAGGCCGAGAAGACGAGAGATGCGCACGGGTGTTTCCCTTTCGGGTGGTCGGGGGGATGACGCAAAAGCGTCGGGCTCTTTGGTAAGCCTGCCCTAATTTATCAGAAGTTAGGATCGCCTCATACGCCGAGGCGGATGACACCGCGGGGCTAACGTGGGTGCATGGGGATGACATCGGCTGTGCGCAGCGCGAAACGCGCTCCTCTGCTGCAGGTCGTGAAGTCGGCAGTGGCCACGATCGGCGCCTGGCTCATCGCGGGATGGCTGGTGCCCGGTCCATTGCCGGTGTTCGCCGCGATCGCCGCTCTGCTCGTGGTGCTGCCGAGTGTGAACCAGTCGTTCGCCAAGGCGATCGAACGCAGCCTCGGCGTGATCGTCGGCGTCGTGATCGCCACCGGGCTGAGCCTGCTGCTCGGGCCGCAGAGCTGGGTGGTCCTGCTCGCGATCGTCGTCGCGATGCTGGTGGCATGGGTCTTCCGCGCCACCCCAGGCATGGGAAACCAGGTCGCGATCTCGGCGATGCTCGTCCTCGCGCTCGGATCGTCCAGCCCGCAGTACGCCCTGGACCGCATCATCGAGACTCTGATCGGCGTCGCGATCGGCATCATCGTCAACGCCCTGATCGTGCCGCCGGTGCTCACCGCACCAGCGCGGCGCGACCTCGGGCTGCTCGGCGCGGAGATCGCCGCGAGTCTCGACCGGCTGGCCTCGGCGCTGCCCACTGCGCAGACGCCTGCGCAACTTCAGGGGCTGATGGTGGAAGCGCGACTGCTGCGACCGATGCGCGATGCCGCCGAAGCATCCATCACCGCAGGTGAGGAATCGCTCACGCTCAATCCGCGCCGTGCGCAGCGCGGCGACCTCGCCGAGATGCGCGCACTTCTGGACAGGCTCTCCCCGATCGTCACGCAGGTGATCGGCATGACGCGGGCGTACTTCGACCACTACGACGACGCCCTCGCCGAGGAACCGACGGTGCATGCGATCGCCGAGCAGCTTCGCCGTGCGGGTCATGATGTGCGCCTCGCGGTGCAGGTCGCCGACGTCGCGCCTGAGCCGTCGTCAGAGACCTCGGCCATCCCGGCGCTGACCGCTCCGCTGCGGGTGAAGCCACCGGCATCCGGTCATTGGATCCTGATCGGATCGCTCATGGAAGACCTGCGCCGCATCCGCGACGAGCTCGTCGGCGAGGAGTGACAGGGTGTGACTTCTCCTGCACTGTTGCGGGACAGCGGCAGTTGCGCACGGGTCGCGTGGATACGGGGTCGTGGGGTCGGCGTGGGCATTTAGCGTTGCGGCATGTTCTTCGATCCCGACTACGCATCCTTCGTGCACAGCCACTCCGCGTTGCGCCTCCGCGTGACCGCGCCAACCGATCCGCCCATCTCACGAACTTTCGACATCTGCCGAGGCGCCCCGCTGTCCTGGCTGGGCGAGTCGTTCCTGCTTTCGACCGGCCGGACGCGGCCAGACGGCCCCGACGAAGAGTCCGGCTGGTACGGCGATGTCGATTCGATCATCCCCCGCGCCTCGTGGCAGTACGGAGGGATGCCACTCGAGCCGGAGGCCGGACCGACGCTGAGCATCCCGGGAATGGCTGGCGACTGCAGGGTTGAGGTGCTCGATGATGCCACTGCCACCGTCGTCGGCGAACCGCATGTGCGGATCGTCGATGGCACGCCGGATACGCCGCGCGCAGTAGCCGCATGGGAGTTGTCGCCTGCCAGCTTCCATATCGATCATGTGCAGCACGAGTTGACACGAGAGTTCGGGCTGGTTCTCCCCGATCGCGAATCCGTCTGTTTCCACGAGATGAGCCGTGCGTTCGGTGATGCTTCTGCACTGCGGCCGTTGGCAGAAGCTCTCGCGCCGTTGCAGCGGCTGGCATTGCGTTCGCACCTGGAAGATGCCGAGCTCATGACCGCTCCACTGATCGACGCCGCGGCGGCTCGTTCTCTCACGCACGGCCTCGCCTGGCTGATCGACCGGATCGGCGCGGAAGGCATGGAGCAGGACGAACACGGTTGGCTACCGGTCGAACTCGCTCGGGAAGCAGAACAGGCGCTGGAATGGGTGCCGGCACCCGGTGCTCCACCATCGCCCGGGCATGCGCTGCTCAGCACCGCGCGCTCGTTACGGTTCATCCGCCGCTTCAAGGGCCGCGTCATACCCGTCGCGCACACCAGAGAGCTGTCGGCCAACCCGCTCCGCGCTGTTCGCGAACTCGGCAGTGGAGCGCAGAGGAGGTCCCAGGGATACTCGTGGTCTGGCCAACCGGACCATGCGGAGACACTGGCGCTGCTCGCGGTCGCCGACGGAACGGCGACCGCATCCGTGGATCTGAACGAGCGCGTCATGAACGGGCTGGCGGCGCTGGATGAGAACCAGGAGTATCCGTACCGGCAGACGACCGATGCCGAACGTGAATCATCGGCGAAACAGGCCGTGACCTCACTCATGGAGGTGTTGGCTCCGCTCGGCGGCCACGGTGGTTACGGGCTCTTCACTCCGGCCGTGCGCGCATTCGCGCACTCGCTGCTGCGCTGAACTCTTCAGAATCCATCCCACGGAAGGAGGTTTGCTTGCATACTGTAAGCATGCCCAACGTTCTGATCCGTGATCTTCCGCCCGAGGTGCACGCCGTGCTGGCGCAACGCGCTGAGCACAACGGCCAGTCATTGCAGCAGTATCTGACGCAAGAGCTGACTCGGCTGGCGCGCAAAAGGGACAATGCAGAGTTGACTGCCGCAATCAGCGCGCGCGGCGATCGCATTTCTCTCAGCGCAGAAGAGATTATGGAAGCCATCCGACGTGGACGATCGGAATGATGATCGTCGTCGACGCGTCCATTGTTCTGGACCATTTACTCGGCGACCTTGATGCCGCCGTGTCCACACGCATCGACGGCGCCGACCTGGCTGCTCCCGATCTGCTCGACGTCGAGGTCGCATCAGCGCTGCGAGGACTATGGCTGGGGCACAAAGTCACCGAAGAGCGTGTGCATACGACGATCGACGACCTCGCGCGGTTCGAAGCCGATCGGTTCGCCTCGAGCATGCTGATCCCGCGAGCTATGCAACTTCGCGAGAACCTGACGGTGTACGACGCGACGTATGTCGCTCTCGCCGAGGTGCTCGAGTGTGCGCTCCTCACCCGCGACCGCCGCATTGCTGCAGCACCAGGTATCCGTTGCCCCGTGCAAGTGATCTGACCGAGATTACGCTGGTCCCATGTCCGACACGATCACCGTCCCCGACGTCCTCACACAGCTCGCCGCTCTCGAGGATCCGAAGATGCGCGCCGCGAATGAGAAGCGCGGCGACGATCACGGCATCAACCTCTCAAAGCTGCGTGCGCTCGCCAAGAAGGTCAAGACGAACCACGCTCTGGCGAAAGAGCTCTGGGAGACCGGCGAGACCGCACCGCGTCTGCTCGCCCTGCTGATCTGCAAACCGAAGGAGTTCACGGCCGACGAGCTCGATGCAATGCTTCGTGAGACGCGGGCACCGAAGGTCAACGACTGGTTCGTGAACTACATCGCCAAGAAGTCGCCGCTCGCCGAAGAGATGCGACAGCGGTGGTTCGACGACGCCGATCCGACGGTCGCTGCGGCGGCATGGTCACTGACCAGCGAGCGCGTGGCGAAGAACCCGGAGGGGCTCGATCTCGAGGATCTGCTGGACCGCATCGAACGCGACATGAAGGATGCGCCGGCACGGCCGCAGTGGTCGATGAACGAGACGCTCGCGCAGATCGGCATCTACCACCCGCACCTGCGCGCCCGCGCTCTGGAGATCGGCGAACGGCTGCAGGTGCTGGCCGACTACCCCACCGCCCCGGGCTGCACTTCTCCCTTCGCTCCCATCTGGATCGGTGAGATCGTCCAGCGCCGCGAGGGCTGACCCTAGGCTGAGTTCATGAGCACGCACATCGCCGCCGAGCCCGGTCAGATCGCCCCCATCGTCCTGTTCCCGGGTGACCCGTTGCGGGCGAAGTGGATAGCCGAGAACTTCCTCGATGACGCAACGCTGTATTCGGAGACGCGCGGGATGCTGGGATTCACCGGCACCTGGGAGGGGCACCGTGTCTCCGTGCAGGGCTCGGGCATGGGGCAGCCGTCGATGGCGATCTACGCCACCGAATTGTTCACGGAGTACGACGTGCAGACGATCGTGCGGGTCGGATCATGCGGAGCACTGGCCGAGCATCTCTCGGTGCGAGACATCATCATCGCGAACGGCGCGTGCACCGATTCCGGCATCAATCGCGTGCGCTTCAGTGGACTCGACTACGCACCCGTCGCCGATTTCGCACTCCTGCGCGCGGCGGTCGAGGCGAGTGAGACCATGTCGCTGGATGCCGCCGTGCACGTCGGGCTGCTGTTCTCGAGCGACCAGTTCTACAGCACGCGGCCGGAGCTGACCGAGCCGTTCGTCGCCCACGGCGCCCTGGGCGTCGAGATGGAGACGAGCGGGCTCTACACCTTGGCTGCCTCCTACGGCCGTCGCGCCTTGAGCATCTGCACCGTCTCCGACCACATCGTCACCGGCGAGGAGACCACGGCCCAGGAGCGCGAGCAGACCTTCGGAGACATGATCGAGATCGCTCTGCGCGCGGCGACTGCCTGATGAGGGGAGCGGATGCGGCATAACTCCGGACGAACCTCGCGGACCGGCGACTTTTCGGCGTCGCCGGGGTCGAAACCGGCCGATTCTCCGGAGTTATGCGGTGCCCGACGTTCGTCCAGGTCGCGGTGAGGGATGATCGAAGGACCATGACTTCCTCCGCGCGCCTCGATCCGACCTCCCTGCGCGACGCCTCGGGGGCAGTCGACCCGGATGCCGTCTACACGGCGTTCGTGGAATGGGCAGAGGCCACCGGCATCCGCCTGTACCCGGCGCAGGACGAGGCGGTCATCGAGATCGTCTCGGGTCAGAACCTGATCCTGTCGACGCCGACCGGCACCGGGAAGTCGCTCGTCGCCGTCGGTGCGCACTTCGCCGCGCTCGTCGAGGGCCGCCGAAGCTATTACACCGCGCCGATCAAGGCCCTCGTGAGCGAGAAGTTCTTCGCGCTCGTCGACACCTTCGGGCCCGAGAACGTCGGCATGATCACGGGTGATTCGTCGGTGAACGCGGATGCTCCGATCATCTGCTGCACGGCCGAGATCCTCGCCAACCTCGCTCTGCGCCAGGGACCTTCGGCTGACGTCGGGCAGGTCGTGATGGATGAGTTCCACTTCTACGCCGACCCGGATCGCGGGTGGGCGTGGCAGGTTCCGCTGCTCACGTTGCCGCAGGCGCAGTTCGTCCTGATGTCGGCGACCCTGGGCGATGTGACCGCGCTGGCGGCAGACCTGAGTCGGCGCACCGGCCGCGAGACAGCGACCGTGACGGGCGTCGAACGTCCGGTGCCGCTGCACTTCTACTACGAGCTCACCCCGATCCATGAGACGGTCGACGACCTGCTGACGACTGGCCAGGCGCCGATCTACGTCGTGCACTTCTCGCAGGCCGCAGCCATGGAGCGCGCGCAGGCGTTGTCGAGCATGAAGATCGCGACCCGCGAGCAGCGCGATCAGATCGCCGAGCTCATCGGAGAGTTCCGCTTCACGACGGCGTTCGGCAAGACGCTCTCGAAGTTCCTGCGCGCGGGCATCGGAGTGCATCACGCCGGCATGCTGCCCAAATATCGGCGGCTCGTCGAACAGCTCGCTCAGCGCGGGATGCTGCGCGTGATCTGCGGAACCGACACGCTCGGCGTCGGCATCAACGTGCCGATCCGCACCGTGCTGCTCACGGCACTGACGAAGTTCGACGGCACGCGCATGCGGCAGCTGAACGCCCGTGAGTTCCATCAGATCGCCGGACGTGCGGGCCGCGCCGGCTTCGACACGGCCGGCACCGTGGTCGCACAGGCGCCGGAGCATGAGACCGAGAACGCCGCGCTGATCCGCAAGGCCGGCGATGACCCGAAGAAGAAGCGCAAGATCATCCGCAAGAAGGCGCCGGACGGCTTCGTGTCGTGGGGTGAGCCCTCGTTCCGCAAGCTGATCGACGCCGAGCCGGAGACGCTGACCTCGCACATGCAGATCACGAGCGCGATGATACTCAACGTCATCGGTCGCGGCGGAGACGTGTTCGCGAATATGCGCGCGCTGGTATATGACAATCACGAGCCGCGGGCAAGGCAACGGATGCTGGCGCTGCGGGCGCTGGGAATCTATCGGACGCTGCGGGAATCGGGGATCGTCGAGCAGTCGGAGCCTCGCTCCCTGAGCCTGTCGAAGGGGCGAGAGCCAGAGATCAGCCTCACCGTCGATCTGCAGCCGAACTTCGCGTTGAACCAGCCGCTGTCGCCTTTCGCTCTCGCCGCGTTCGAGCTGCTGGATCCGGATGCCGCGACCTTCGCGCTCGACATGATCTCGATCGTCGAGGCGACGCTCGACGATCCGCGCGCGGTGCTGAGCCAGCAGGAGTTCCTCGCCCGCGGCGACGCGGTCGCCGAGATGAAACGCGAGGGCATCGAGTACGACGAACGCATGGAGCTGCTCGAGCAGATCACGTATCCGAAGCCGCTCGAAGAGCTGCTGGGCGCGACGTTCGAGACGTACAGCGCGGCGCAGCCGTGGATCCGCGACTTCGAGCTGCGGCCGAAGGCCGTCGTTCGCGACATGTACGAGCGAGCCATGTCGTTCGGGGAATATGTCGCGTATTACAAGATCGCACGGTCAGAGGGAGTGGTGCTGCGGTACTTGTCGGACGCGTATCGCGCGGCGTCGCAGACCATCCCGGAGGATCTGAAGAACGAGGATCTGCGTGACCTCATCGAGTGGCTCGGAGAGCTCGTCCGCCAGGTCGACTCCTCGCTCTTGGATGAGTGGGAGGAGCTGCGGGCCGGCACCGACAACGGCGTCGTCGATCTGGATGCTCTCAAGGCCGCCGAGCACGTCCAGGAGCCGATCGTGCCGCCCGCGCCGAAGCGTCTCACGAGCAATGTGCGCGCGTTCCGCATCCTGGTGCGCAACGAACTGTTCCGCCGGGTGCAGCTCGCCGCCCGCGAAGACGTCGACGCCCTGGCGGCGCTCGATCCCACGTTCGGCTCCGACGGGTGGAACGACGCCCTCGACGCCTACTTCGCCGAGCACGATGACATCCTCACCGGCCCGGACGCCCGCAGTTCGAAACTCCTGCTGCTGACCGAGGGTTCCGCGACCTGGACCGTGCGGCAGATCATCGATGACCCCGCCGGTGACCACGACTGGGGCATCGCCGCGACGATCGACCTCGCAGCATCGGACGAGGCGGGTGAAGCCGTCGTGACGGTGACCGGGGTGGACCGGCTCTGAGTCGCATCAACTGTGTCGGATCCCCTCTTTGTCAAGCTGGTTGTGAGTCGTTCATGATCAGTAGGGAGTCAGGGTGATGACTGTCAGTCCAGGGTTCACGGCCACGGAGATCCGTGAGATCGTGCACGAGTATCAGGTGCAGCCGCA
>Ga0265296_1000985_pt1 | contig 36003 bp, 27 predicted proteins | sample MunlanPumphouse1_FD_189073 | JGI IMG/M metagenome (GOLD analysis project Ga0265296, IMG submission 189073) | Groundwater microbial communities from a municipal landfill in Southern Ontario, Canada - Pumphouse #1 | ecosystem: Environmental > Aquatic > Deep subsurface > Groundwater | place...
CCCGTGATCAAGGCGTTTTGGACGGACGAGTTTGCCAAATACACCGACCGCTTCATGACGGAAGCGAGCGCCGCCATTCAGAACAAAGTCGGGCAGTTTGTTTCCAACCCTCTCATCAGAAATATCATCGGCCAGACGAAGTCGGCTTTTGACCTTAGAGAAATAATGGACGATAAAAAAATTCTTATCATGAACCTCTCAAAAGGCAGGATAGGAGAAGAAAACTCGCGCCTCATCGGCGCCATGCTCATCACAAAAATTTATCTGGCGGCTATGAGCCGAGTGGATGTGGCGGAAAAAGAGAGAAGCGATTTTTATCTTTACGTTGACGAATTTCAAAACTTTGCCACGGAATCGTTCAAAGATATTCTTTCGGAGGCGAGAAAATATCGTTTGGATTTGATTTTGGCGCATCAATACATCGCTCAAATGGATGAAAAAGTGGCGGACGCGGTTTTCGGCAACGTCGGCACGCTGATTACTTTTAGAGTCGGCGCGGCGGACGCGGAATTTTTGGAAAAAGAATTTGAGCCGGAATTTATGGTGCAGGATTTGGTCAATCTTGGTTTTGCCGGAGTTTATTTGCGCTTGATGATTGACGGCGTTCCTTCTCGTCCTTTTTCCGCCACCACCTTGCCGCCCATAAAGTCGGAGATGGAGTCCTGCGCAAACGCCATTATAGAATCATCGCGCGAAAAATATGCCAGTTCTAGAGGAGAAGTGGAGGAGGAAATTGCTAGCTGGCACGCGCCTTCGGTTTCAGTTGCGGAAAAATCATCTTTTGACAACGGAGCAAGGCCGATGGGGGCATCAAGATCTCTTCCGCATGCGGGCGCATTTCGTCAGGCGTCATCTGGCGAGAAAGACCAGCCGGAACTTTTTGAAGCGACTTGTTCCGTTTGCGGCAAAAAAACTTACGTTCCATTCAAGCCCGACGGCAAGAGACCGATATTTTGCAAAGTGCATCGGGCAAGCGGGGGTGGCGGTGCTGGCGAAGTTAGAAAAGAGGCGACCATTAGTCCGGCGCCCATTAATGTTAATCCAGTAAAAACAATTTCTTTAAAAGACCTTGAAGGCGGAAGAAGGCCGGCGTCGTCTGTCAGCAGGCCGGCTCCGAAGATGGACGAGTTAAGAAAAGTTTTGGACGAAGTGATGGCGAAAGAAGAAGAAAAAGAAGAAGCGCCAAAAAAAAATATTTTAAAACCGGGAGATAAAATTAAGTTTGAATGAAGATGAAGAAATTTTTTATCGCGTTTATTTTTCTGCTCTGTACTAATATTGTTTTTGCCGGTGACATAACGCAATTTGTTTTTACAAACGACCAGCGGACGGTAAAACCGAACGAGGCGGCTTTATTAACAGCCCAAGTGCAATACATAGGCGACTCTCATCCGACGGCGTGCATGCTGGTATCTTCCAATTCCGGCACGGGCCAATTTTCTTCAAACGACACGAATTGGAACGCAGTCGATAAACTGACAATAAATAGTAATTGGACTATCAAAAATTTTTATTATAAAGATTCGGCTGTCGGTATTTATACTATAACGGCAAAAATTGTGCCTGGTGTGTCTTGTTCCACTATGACGAACCAAGAGGTGCAATTTACTGCAGAGCAGAGCGTAGTTGTTTCTGATGGCTCTAGTGGCTCGACAACCGTTGTCGAGCCACAAACTCAACTGACAACCGTTGTCGGTTCTTCCACTTCTTGGCCTGTGGAGCCGCAAATTTATGCCGATGCCGGCGCGGATAAAACCGCCGTTGCCGGAGCAGATATCATTTTCACGGGCAAGGCGTTGGGACTTGATAAAAAACCGTTGGACGGCGCGCGATATTTGTGGAGTTTTGGCGACGGTGCATCAGCCGAAGGAAAAAGTGTCAAACATTTTTATAAATATCCGGGGGAGTACATCGTTTTTCTGAATGTTTCCAATACTGAATATTCCGCTGGCGATGGCGCTCTGGTAAAAATCATTCCAAATCAACTAAAGATAATAGAAGCGAACAGCGATTTTATAAAATTAAAAAACGATTCAAGCGCGACATTGGATATTACCGGTTGGTTTTTGAGAAATGGGGATAGCCTGCCAGCTGGCGGATTTAAATTTCCTCAAACAACTCTTATAAAAAACGGCGCGACTTTAATTATTGATTCTTCTATTTCTGGCATCAATGCCAAAGATGGCAAGGCGGAGCTTTTGTATCCGAATGGTTCACCGGCTATTTCTTATGCAACTCAAACAAGCCAAACGACAACGGTTGTCGGTTCAAAAATAGAACCAGAACCAAAAACTATTAAACACTCGGTGTCTAGTAGTTTTGCGACAAACACAGAAAATCAAACAGCTAGCGCAATTTCCAGTGTTCAAGATGACGGCGAAAACTCAAATACGGGCAAATGGCTAGCTTTGGCTTCCGGCATGGGTGTTATCTCCGCCGCTGGCCTAATCTTCATACGCCGTAAGGGTTTGCTGTAGCATTTTTTCAAAAGAAAAGTCCTTGAGAACTTTTTGATGTAGATTTTGCGCCATGGTTTTTCTTAATTTTTCGTCTCCCATTAATTTTTCTATTGCGTCGGCAATTTTTTTTGAGTTGGCGGGGGGTATTAAAATTCCAGCTTGTTCTTGTGGTGAGCTTGTCGAACCAATAATTTCTGGAATACCACCCACATTTGTTGCAATAACCGGCAATTCAGCAAGTCCTGCTTCTAGAATAACATAAGGCAAACCTTCTTTTAGTGAAGGTAAAATAAAGATGTCAAAATTTTTAAGATATTTTGCGGCATCCGGTAGACCGCTAATGATGTTTAAATTAATATCCGGAAAATTTTTTGCCGCTTCGCGGAGATATTCATGCCCCTTATTTTTTATTGCTTCACCGATAGTGCCGACCGTAAATCTTTTTTCTGTTCTTTCAAAAAAAATATAATCTTCTGGCTTTATGCCGTTGTGAATAGTAATTAATTTTTTCTCTGGCGCGATTTTGTTTTTGAGCGCGACTTGGCGGTCGTATTCCGAAACGCAAATTATTTTATCGTAAAAAAGGCAGGTGATTTTGCTGAAAATTTTTATGAGAAAAATCTGCCATTTTGGCCGCGTCTCGTTGAATGTCCAGCCGTGCGCCGTAAAAACGGCGAGTAACGAGTAACGAGTAACGAGTAACGAGTAAATTTTTATCGCAAGCCCTGCGACCCCTCCTGCTTTTGCGCTTGAAACGTGCGCTATGTCCGGTTTTGTTTTAAATAGAATAGAGAGAATTTCAAAAAAAGCCCAAACATCTTTAAATACATTCACATCCCGCTGAAACGCTTTTATTTCAAAATAGGGAATGCCGGCGGAAATTATTTTTTCCGCCATCGGTCCGCGCCCGCCTCCGGCGATAGCCACCTTATATTCTTTTGGCAACGCCACAGCCAAATCATGCGTGTATTTCTGCGCTCCGCCCCAGACCGATTTCGTGATAATATATAAAATTGATTTTTTGGTCATTTTATTTTATTATAACTTTATCACATTTATGCCAGTTTCTAAAGATAAAAAAACAATTTATGGTGAGCAAAGTCGAACCATTTTGGTAACCGGCGGCGCCGGCTTCATCGGCTCGCATCTTATAGAACAACTCGTCAAAGATAAAAATAACAAGGTTATTTCTCTTGATAATTATTTTACCGGTTCAAAAGACAACCACATTGCTGGCGCGGAATATCGCGAAGGGCATACAAAAGATATAGAAAAACATATTCCGGAAACGCCGGACGTTATTTACCATTTAGGCGAATATTCGCGCATAGCGCGGAGCATTGATGAGCCGGAAATTGTTTTTGATTTGAATATGATAGGCACATTTTGGGTTCTTGAATATTGGAGGGCGCGCAAATGCAAACTTGTATATGCCGGCTCGTCAACGAAATTCACAAGCGCCGATAAGTCCCCTTATTCATGGTCAAAAGCGGCAAACAGCGACCTTGTCAGCAATTACGGCAAATGGTTTGGCCTGCCTTATTCAACCGCGTATTTTTATAATGTTTATGGGCCAAAGGAGAGAGCTGATTGGAAAACAGGATACGGAACTGTTATTGAAACTTTCAAACAGAAATATCTTTCCGGCTTGCCTTGCGAAGTAAACGCTCCGGGGACGCAAACGCGCGCGTTCACTCATGTGGATGACACGATTGACGGCCTTATCTTGATTGGAGAAAAAGGCGAGCCGGATGAATATGCGATTTGCGCCAAAGAAGTTTATTCACTGCTTGATGTGGCGAAAATGTTCGGCTGTGAAGTTATAATGAAACCGCAAACAAAAACCTCGCGCTCTTCCGGCGCGGATGATACTTCAAAATTAGAAGCTCTTGGCTGGAGGCAGAAACATAAGCTTGAGGAATATATCGGAGAAATAAAAAGGCAAAAATAATTATGAAGAAAATTCTTATCTTTTCGTTGGCGTATTATCCCAGCAATGTCAGCGGCGCCGAGGCGGCGATTAAAGAAATCACTGACCGCATAGAGCCGTCCGATATTGAATTTCATATGATAACGCTTCTCTTTGACCGTGCCGCTCCGCGTGAAGAGAAAATCGGCAATATATTTGTGCACCGGGTTGGTTTTGGCGGGGCGTATCTTTCAAAAATTCTCTTTATTCCTCTTGCCGCGCTTAAGGCGCGCTCTCTTGATAAAAAATATCATTTTAACGTGCTGTGGGCGATGATGACCTATATGCTTTTACCGGTTGTGCTGTCGCGCGTTGTTGGGGTGCGCGCGCCGCATATTCTTACGCTTCAAGACGGCGACCCTTATGAAAAAGTTTTTAAAAGATGGTTTATTCGACTGATTATTCCTCTTCTTGATTATGGTTTTCGAACAGCGTCAATAATACAAGCCATTTCTGTTTTTTTGGCAGAATGGCCCCGTAAGAGGGGATATGCTGGACCGATTGAACTTATTTATAACGGAGGAAATCCGCGCGACATCAAAGATAATGTTTCGCCGGAAGAAGTGGAAGCGATGAAACAAAAATTAGGCAAGAAGCCGGGAGATATTTTTTTAGTGAATACCTCGCGGCTAGTGCGTCAGAAGGCGTTTGACGATATTATTCGCGCGCTTACAAAACTTCCTTTCAATATAAAACTTCTTGCTGTAGGAAGTGGTTCAGATGAAGCAATGTTGAAAAAATTAGCGGAAGAGCTTGGGGTTTCTGATAGAGTGATATTCACGGGACAAGTAGACAGGAGTGTGGTGACTTTATACCGGCGTTCAGCGGATATTTTTGTCGCTCCGAGCCGTTCGGAAGGGCTTGGCAACGCATTTATTTCCGCTCTTGCCTCGCGCTTGCCGCTTGTGGCAACACAAGTCGGCGGCATGGCCGATTACATTTTTGACGAGAAACACAATCCCGATAAACAGCCAACCGCCTGGGTGGTTGACCCGGACTCTCCCGATCAAATTGCGGAAAAGGTGCGGGAAATTATCGCCAATCCGGAAAAAGCAAAAAAAATTTCAGCTTACGCGCGCAAAATGGTGGAGGAAAAATACGACTGGGACATTATCGCAAAGCAAATGAGAGAAAAAGTTTTTAGCAAAGTTTTGCGAGTTTAATGCAGCCCCTTTTGGCGTTCTGTTTCGTCAGGGCTTCTGAGCGCGTCGCGTTCGCTTTTATATTTATCCGTAATTTCTTGGGATACCAATGTGTCGTTTAATATTGCTTCCAAGACGTTACTCCAGAATATCACTCGTTTTTCCGTAAGCGTGCGAAAATTACCAGACGCTTTGTCTAATTTTTTGGTGTGATACCAAATAAGTTCCCCAAGTTTGTATATGCGCATCAACTTAAGCGAGACAAGTTCCTCGTCTGCGCGATTGTTGCGTACATAAAAAAGAAGCGCCTCTTCAAGTTTGGGATTATAAAGCGTCATAAAATTAAGGAATCGCGCCCATCCCTCATATTTATTTCCGAATCTTATTGAAGAGTGGTCCAAAAGGTAAATATTTTCGTCAATGATCCGAAAATTATGCGGAACAAAATCTGTGTGGGTGAGAAAGTCGCAATATTGCTCAACGGTTTCTTTTTGGCTTGTGAGTATTTCGTATCCTTTTTGAAGTAATGCGCGGGTGTGTTCGTCTGTAAATGAATGTTGAGAAATGTTTTTTTGAAAATCTTGATAGGATTCCAAATATTGGGGTGCGTTAATTTTTCCAAAGGTTTTTATTATTGACCGCAAGTGCCCGAAGGTTGTCGCATGCGCGCCTTCCTGCGCCTCAAACGCTTTCAGTATGGTGGAAAATTGTTCCTCAAGCGCTCGTTCCAAAAAAGGGCATTCTTGCTCCACATATTCTTGTATTGATATCGTATACCCGCCTTTATTCGCAAATAATATTTCTTTAGGTGAAAGAAATATTATATAGGCAAAAGTTATATTTTGCAGAGCGGCTCGGCATTTTCGTTCATGAAGAAGTTCTCCTCTGCCGTTTTTGTCGCGCGTTATTTTTATCACAACCCGCTTATTGTCGCTTGCGCGGCGCGCGAAGAGGATGAGCTTCCGCCCGTTTTTTGTCGTGACTGCTTGCATTAAGAAACGTTCGCCTCCTATTTGCGGCTGATTTAGTTCAAGCGCGAATCCGAGCGAAGCGAGCAATGGCGCCACGGCCGTCATTTCTTGCTCGCAGTATTTTTCCCATAAAAGTTGTGCGTTTTCAGACATGATTGAAAGTTTTGATTAAATCACGGATGTGATCCTCCCATGATAAATTATAAGCCTCCCACTCGCGTGTTGGTTGCGCGGCGAAGGGCAAAATTTCTGGCTGTTCCATCGGCATATTCACAATGGTTTTTCGCGCGCGACTAATAACTAAGTCATTGATAAATTTTGGCATCATTTTTTCGCGTGTGCGTTTATAAGCATTTTTATCTGAGATTGCAACGACAATGGGCGTGCGTATGACGAACGACAAAAGAGTGACCGGCAGTTCAACAGATGGACCGTTTTGGACATACATAATATCTGCTGCGCGCGCGGCGCGCCAAAGGGCGAAGAGATAGACGAGAACCCGCAGCGGCAACGGCTTGTTTTTATCAACAGCAATAATTCGCACCCCCGGAATTTTTTCGGGAATACGCGCATAGGCAACAATTATCACTGAATGTTTTTCCGCCGTAAGCCGTTTGGCAAGTTCTTTAACGTATTGCGCCGAAGGCGCCACATCCGGCGGATAGAGAGGCGTCGCAATCAGTATTTTCATAAATACAAGTTTATCATAATATCAGGTATTTATCCGCCCGACATTAAGCGAGGGCATGGGGAATTTATTTTTTCATCGCATAATAAATATCTGAACTATATTTTCCTTCATCCGACCTGAATATCTGAACAAAAAATAATTTTATTCCATCATCAGTTAGCGTCGGTTCACCAACACCAAACTTACCAGAAACCACAATTTCAGGTTCACTCCAATTATTATCGCTAATCTTATTAGATTTGTATATTTTTGGAACCTGATCATTGTCGCGCTTTGAAGTGAAATACATAGTTTGGCAATCAGGTGTCAAAAAAGGCTGAATATTTTCTTCTCCTTTATTAATTGGTGATGATAATTTTTCGACTTTATTATTTCTAAAAACAAATATTTGATTTTCGCTCCAGAAATATAACTCGTCCAATTTACTGCAATAATGGGGATCATCTTGAGGGACTTCAGAATTAAAGCTTAAAAGTTCATCATTTTTGTATATATTTGTATCATAATTCTTGTCATTGTTATTAACAGGTTTATTTGAATGATAGTATATATCATTACCTGATATCATTACTCCTCCTTCAGACCATGGTTTTTTGGATAAAGTGTGTTTTTCCCCATGTTCAAATGGATACTCGCTGTAATAAACATCTATATCTCCCTTGAAATCATTATTAAAAAAATCATTTATTAAGTCTTCACCGGGATAAATGGCATAATATAAAGTTTTTCCATCTCCGCTAATATAAGCACCATCTTCCCAAAGATTAGAATTTAAACTCAGTGCTATGGGTTGACTCCACTCATCCGATAATGTTGCCGTGTTTTTAGGTCTAATCGTTTCTCCGTTATTTGTATCTTGCTTTTTAGTATTAGCAATTATTATGAATAATACTAAAAAGATTAAAAGCCCGATGATTAAATATTTTTTCTGCATATAGTTGTATGTTATACTAAGTATTTATATAATTCAACTATTATGAAAATCCTTATTGCAACCGGCATTTATCCTCCCGACATCGGCGGACCGGCGACCATACTTGGCGCTTTGGCGCTCTCTCTTGAAGACAATGGCTTTGAGGTAAAAATCTTAACTTACTCTGAAAAATGCGGGAGAGAAGGGAATGTGACGAGAATAAAAAAGGGCGGTTTACTAAGTTATCTGAAATATTTTTTCACGATGCTATCTTTGTCTTTTTGGGCTGACATTATTTATGTCACTGACACGTATAGTGTAGGCTATTTTGCTTATCTAATAAAAAAACTTACGGGCAAAAAATATATTTTGCGCTTTGCGGGGGACGCCGCGTGGGAGTCGGCTGTGAATAAAAAATGGACAAGCGATTATATTCTTGATTTTTATAAAAAGATTTATGGCGGGAAAATAGAAAGAATTAAAAAGAGAACCGAAAAAATAATAATTGGCGCAGACAAGGTTGTTGCTGTGTGCATTTTTTTGGGCAATCTCGCGGAAAAAATTGGTGCAGACAAAAAAAATATAAAAGTTATTTACAACTCAGTTGATTTCATGAAGGACGGAACAATTCCGACAATTCCGGAAATCGGCCTCCGAAACAGATTTGGCAAAGACGCAAAATTGATTATTTATTCCGGTCGGCTTGTGCCATGGAAGGGCGTGAAGGTCATTATAGAAATAATGCCGCGGCTTATGGAAAAAATAAAAAATACCCATTTTTTGGTTTTGGGCGACGGGCAAGAGAAAGAGAATATCAAATCTCAAATATCAAAACTTAAAATTGACGACAATGTCCATCTGTTGGGGAAAATTGAACATGATAAAATTGCGGGCTATTTAAAAGAGGCGGACTTGTTCGTCTTAAACACCAACTACGAAGGCATGTCGCATGCCATATTGGAGGCCATGTCTGCCGGCGCGCCTGTTGTGAGCACAAATGTCGGCGGCAACCCGGAACTCATTGAGAGCGGCAAGGAAGGGATTTTGGTCAATTACAACGATAAGGAGGAGTTATTGGCGGCTATGACGAAGATTTTATCTGATAATGAATTCAGCAAGGCAATTTCAGCTAACGCGAAAAAGAAGCTGGAAAAATTCAGGTGGGCTGATAACATTGAGGAAACGACGCGAGTTATGAAAGAAATTTTATGAAAAAAGTTATTCTCATAAATCCACCGTTTAATATCGCAAAAGAGGCGTACGACACTTCCATCTCCGTGGGGCTTTTAAATATCGCTTCCTATTTGGACAGCAAAGGCGTGCGGATAAAAATGATTGACGGTGCCCGCCAGGAAAATTATTTGGAACTACTTAAAAAAGAAATAGGGAATTGCGACATTGCGGGAATTTCCGTGATGACGACGCAAATTCCCGGCGCTTTGGAAATAAGCAAATTGATACGAAAAGAAAATCCAAAGTGCGCGATAGTTTGGGGCGGCGTGCATCCGACATTTTTTATAAAACAAACGATTAAAAATCCACTCATTGATATTGTCGGCTATGGGGAGGGAGAATTGACGATGTATGAATTGGCCAGCGGAAAAAATCTGCAAGAAATAACGGGAATTGCCTACAGAAAAAACGGGGAAATTATAATTAATCCACCAAGGGCTCTTCATAATCCGGCAGAAATGCCACTATTCAATTGGGATCTTGTTCCGAAAGAAATATTGGAAAATCTTTTACTGATCCCATCTCTAACATCGCGGGGATGTCCCCATCTCTGCACATTTTGCGTCAATGCAATTTTAAAAAACAAATGGCGGGCGCGGACGGCGGAGCAGGTTTTGAAAGATTTGGAAATTATAAAAAGCAAAGATTATTTTAAGGGCAAAAAATTAAGATTTTGGGATGAAAATTTTTTCGTGGATATGGAACGGGCGAAGGCCATAGTTGAAGGAATGATTGAAAGAAAACTCGCTGTCTCTTGGGAAACGACGGTACGAGCGAATTACTTAAAAGAGGGAATGATTGATGACGAATTCATGGCGAAATTAAAGCAATCAGGATGTTATCTTTTGTCGTTTGGCGCCGAGTCGGGATGTCCGCGAATTCTGACCAAAATCAAAAAAAATATCATGCCGGAGGATATCATTAGGTCGGCGAAAATGAGCTTAAAACAAGGCATTATTCCGCAATATTCTTTTATGATAGGGCTGCCAGGGGAAACAAAACAGGACATGATGGCAACCTTGGAACTCATTGACGAGTTAATAAAATTAAACAGCGACATACAAATTTTGGGGCCACAGGCGTTCAGGCCGTATCCGGGTTCGCCTTTATACGAGGAATGTTTGCAGTCGGGATGGAAAGAGCCACAGTCGTTGGAGGAGTGGGCGCATCTCATAGAAAACGAACTTAGCTATCTCACGGTGAAAAATTTTCCGTGGGTAAAAGACAAGGACTTCGTGGAATCAATGGAGGCGTATGTGCGATTCGGCGCGCACAGCATAAAGAGCGCCATGGGTTCCAGCGTGAAGGCGCAAAAATTATTAAAGCTTGGTTTCATTTTGGTCTGCAAACTGAGATGGAAGCTGAAGTTTTTCGCGTGGCCGATAGAGTTCAAATTGGCGAAAAAATTCGTGACAAAATAAAATATGATTGTTTTAATTCACATAAACTATAGCAAAGATTATTCCGAAAAAATATTACCCATCGGAATTTTGTCTGTCGGTAGCGCGCTGAAAAAGAAAAATTATGAAGTAAAATTAATTAATATCAACGAAAAGAAGATTAACGAAACTGTTGATAAAATTATAAAAATAAATCCCGACTATATCGGCATTTCGGTGATGACCGGTATACAAACAAAACATAGCGCTGAATTCTCCAAGAAAATAAAAGAAAAAAGCCCCATCCCTGTCTTATGGGGCGGAATTCATCCGTCACTTTTGCCCGAACAGTGCATAAAAGAGGACTATATAGATTATGTCGTAATCGGCGAAGGAGAAATGACCATTCTTGAATTTACGGAAAAATTTCTTGGCAATAAGGACTTTGATAGTGTCTTGGGCTTAGCTTACAAAAAGAACGGGAAAATATTTATCAATCAAGAAAGGCCGTTAATAGAAAATTTGGACGAATGGCGGCTGAATTTTTCTTTGATTGATTTAAATCAATTTATTTTCCCATTGGGTAAATATAAAAAGGCTATTGCTTATAAGTCCAGTCGGGGGTGCCCATTCGGCTGCGCCTTCTGCTATAACTACAAATTTAACAAAAGCCGATGGCGGGCGTGGTCGGAAAAGACGGTTTTTGACGACATAGAATTTTTAAAGAAAAATTACAAAATTGACGCTGTTAAATTTTATGACGACAATTTTTTTGTCGACAAAAAACGCGCCCTTTCTGTTTTACGGTCTATAAATCTGCCCAGCCACGTGGAAGTAAGGATAGATTTCATCAACGATGAATTGGCTGCTGAGCTCAAGAAATTGAATATTTTTGATATGTTAATCGGCATTGAATCCGGTTCTGATCGTTTGCTTACTCTGATTGATAAGCGTTTTACCGTTGACAAATTATTAAATGGCGTGAAAAGTATAGCCAAATATAATCTCCACGCAAGTTATTCTTTTATTGTTGGCTTGCCCACTGAAACGAAAGAAGAATTTGATGCCACGATAAGTTTAATGTATAAAATTTACAAAATTCATCCTAAGGCGGGATTTACAATGGGCGCTTATTTGCCGTATCCGGGGTCAAAAATGTACGAAATAAGTTTAAAAGAGGGCTTTAAAATACCAGAACGAACTGAGGATTGGGGAGAAGTAGACAGATTCAGAAAGGACTTTAAATCGCCGTGGGTTAATGTCAGAAAGGTCTGGGTTATAAGGGAATGCTTTAAAATTTTGAGCTGGGATTTCAAATTATTTAAAAAGTGGTTTGAATTCAGAATAAGAAACAATTTTTATTATTTCCCTATTGATATTTATCTCATAGAATTTTTTGCCGGCATTGCCATTGAGCAAAAAGGATTTCTCGGAAAGACCCTAAGAAAAGCTTATAATTTTTTAAGGTCATGAAAATTTTAAGTATTAGCGTTGATGGCTCTGTTTTTAAAAAAGATTCAGCGGTGGCGAAAAGGACAATTGAATACGGCGAGGCAGTTGATAAATATGTCGTTTTAGTTCCAGTCAGGAATATAAAAAAAAATATCTCAACACAATTGTCGGAAAAAGTTTTTGCGCTTGGTATTCCATCCGGCAATTCTTTGTTTGGTTTGTTTAGCATATTTACGCAAGCCAAAAGAATGTTAAAAGGCGAGAAATTTGATTTAATTACTGTCGGCGATCAATATTATCTTGCTCTTTTAAGTTGGTTTTTAGCAAAAAGATCCGGGGTCGGCCTTAATTTGCAGATTCACGGGTTTGAAAAATATTCAGGCATTCGCAAACTAGTGGCCAAATTTGTTATTCCGCGCGCTGATTCAATCAGGGTGGTGAGTCAGCGATTAAAGAGACAAATGATAGAAGAATTCGGCGCTGAAGAAGAAAAAATTACAGCAGTTCCGATTTTCGTGGAACGTGGAACGTGGAACGTGGAACGCGTAATGCGTAATGATAGTAAATTTGTTTTTTTGACGGTTGGCAGATTGGTGCCGGTGAAAAATATCCAGCTGCAAATTGAAGCTATGGCGGAAATTGCGAAAAAATATCCCCAAACAGAATTGTGGGTTGCCGGCGACGGACTAGAAAAATCAAAAATAGAAAATCAAATCTCAAATTTCAAATTAGAAAACAATATAAAAATGCTTAGTTGGCAGGAAGACGTTAGGAAATTATATGAACAAGCCGACGCTTTTTTGCTCACCTCTAATTATGAGGGATGGGGGATGGTGGTTATAGAAGCGGCCAGTTATGGTTTGCCAATCATTATGACTGATGTGGGATGCGCCGGAGAGGTAATAAAAAACCCTTCAACAAATTCAGGGCAAGCTAGCGGGATGGTGATTCCAATTGGTAATAAAAATGAATTAATAAAAGCGATGGTAAAATTAATGGAGGATGCCAACTTAAGAAAAAAAATAGGGCGAAATGCGCAGGAGGCGATTAAAAAACTGCCGAACAAAGAGAGAACCCTTGAGCTATACGAAGAAAACTGGGCAAAAACAACAAGTAAAAAGATAAAAATTTGCTATGTTCTTCCAAAATACGACCAGAATGACCATACTCATTTTTTTCACATCCGCGATTTTTTGAAGGAAATATCAAAAGAAGCGGATTTGCTTTTAATAATTAGAAGGATTGTTGGCAAGGTTGATAAAAATAATTTAAGGGCAGATTTTGGCGTGAAAGAAGTTTTTTCCCAAAAATACGTTTTTCCTGTCCTAAGAGCGAGATTAAAGGGATATAAAAATTTTTACGTGCATTACTCTTTCTTATCTGCTTTTAACGCCTCATTAATCACAAAAATTTTAGGCGGGAAAGCGTTTTATTGGAATTGCGGTCTGCCGTGGGAATACAAAAGGCCGTTTTTTAGAGATAAGTTTGAGAGATTGGTTTATAAAACCATTTCTTTTCTGGTTACGGGAGCAAAGTCGTTATCTTTAGGATACGCGAAGAATTATAATATTTCTCCAGATAAAATAAAAATTATGCCAAATTGGATTGACTTAAAGAGATTTAAAAATACCGGCGATAAAATTGATTTGAGAAAAAAACTAGGAATTCCAGAAAATAAGAAAATTATTTTATTTGTCCACCACCTCACTCCTCGCAAGGGTTCTCACATGATTGCGCCGGTGGCCAAAGCATTGCTTAATCTACGGAAAGATATTTTTTTTATAGTCATTGGCTCCGGCTTGGGAGAAATACAGCTGCGTGACCAAATTAAAAAAGATTCACTGGAGTCGCTAATCGAATTGAAGGGCAATATACCCAACAGTCAAATTCCCAACTGTTTTTCTGCGGCAGACATCTTTTTTATGCCTTCTCAGGAAGAAGGATTCCCGCGGGTTATTTTAGAGTCCATGGCGATGGAGGTGCCGTTCGTGGCAAGTAATGTTGGCGCGGTAGCGGAAATCGTTCCGTCAATGGCGCTTGAGTACTTAATTACCCCGAACAATATTAGCGGTTTCGCGGAAAAATTAGACAAAATTTTATCAATGCCGGGCAAAGAACGATTGAGCTTGGGATTGATACTAAAAGAGCATGTCAAGCGATTTGATGTTGGAATAATTGCCAAAAATTTTATAGAATTGTTTAGACGGTAAATTATGTCTAAATCACTCGGTAAAATTTATGAAGACCATCACCAAGCATCCAGGGACCGGGGATTCAGTATTTTTGCGGAAGAAAGGGGAAATCTGCTGAAAAAAAATATTGGAAAAGGGAAAAATGTCATGGATATTGGTTGCCGAGACGGAGCGCTCGCAAAATATTTTTTTCAAGAGAATAATGTTTTAGGCGTTGATATTGACGGAAGCGCCTTAAATAGAGCAAAGGAAAGTTTGGGCATAGAAACAATAATTGCCGATTTAAACGGCGATTGGCATGAACTCGGAGAACGCAAATTTGACGTTATCGTCGCCGGCGAAGTGCTTGAGCATTTGTATTTCCCTGAGAAAGTCCTAGAAAAAGTTTCTAGTCATCTGAATAATAAAGGAATATTTTTAGGGTCAGTGCCGAACGCTTTCAGTTTGAAAAATAGAATAAGATATTTGTTTGCCAAAAAAGAAAATACTCCGCTGGGCGACCCGACACACATAAATCATTTTAGTTATAAAGAGTTGAAAAATTTATTGCAGAAATATTTTAGCGAAGTGGAAATTATCGGACTGGGCAGGTTTAAATTTTTGTCAAAATTAATGCCTGGTTGGTTTGCCTTCAGCTTATTTTTTAAGGCAAAATAAATTTTATGGAAAACAACTTTTTACAAAAAATAGATTTGTCAAAAATAAAGAAAATACTCATTGTCAATAGCCGTTCCAGCGACAGGAAACTCACGGGCATGGTGATGTGGGGCGCATGGGCGGTTTCCAGTTATTTTAAAAAAGCTCTGGGGGCTGATGTTATTTTCTTAGACGAAAACAACGAAGACGATTTTTTAGAAAAATTTAAAAAAGCGGTAACAGACAGGGAATTAGTGGGTTTTTCTCTTACTTCCATGCAGATAAAATATACCGTGCCGTTAGTAAAATATGTAAGAGAAAATTATCCAAAAATTAAAATAATTGCCGGAGGCATTCATCCTATTTTATTTCCAGACCAGAACTATGGAGATTATTTTGACGAAGTATTCGCGGGGGAACTGCCGAAAGATACTTTTGATTATTCTTTGCTTCAGGAAAAAGTGAAGGATGTTTATCGCCACAAGAGGGCGCAAGTGGTGACTGGATTTAATTGCTCTTATAAGTGTGCTTTTTGCATCAACAGCGTGAGAAATTGTCAATATGAAGGCCTGCCCATAGAAAAAATTCTGGCCGACATTGACTATGTGGTAAAAGAATTTAATCCGCCTAAAATATATTTCCGCGATGAAGATTTTTTTCAGGATATAGATAAGGCGCGGGCGATAGTTAATCACATTATCAAGAAAAAATATAAATTTACATGGGACGCTTCTTCGCGGGTGACTCATTTTATGCCTGGCAGAGTTGATGACGACTTTCTGCCAAAAGTTGTTGAATCCGGTTGCAGGCAATTTCGTTTCGGCGTGGAGAGCGGGTCGCAAAGGGTGCTTAATTTTTTGCGCAAAGGCCAAACGCCGGAAAAAATAAAATTTGCCGTCAAGCAGTGCGTTAAATACGGAATCAAGCCGACTTGCTCGGTGATGACCGGTATTCCCACAGAAACCGCGGAAGAAAGGGAAGAAACTTTTGATTTAATATCAGAGATTAGCGGTTACGGCAGAGACGTGGAAATTTTAGGTCCGCAAATATACAGGCCCTATCCCGGCGGCTCTCTTTACGAAGAGGTGAAAAAGTCCGGCTATGTTTTGCCAGACACCTTTGATGGCTGGGTCAATTATTACGACGAAAATCCCTTGGGCGATGTTTTTGACACAGATGTGCATTATCCGTGGCTGAGCAAAAGGGAAAACGAATTTCTGCCTTATGTTTGGGTAGTGGCGCATTACGGGCTGAATTACAGCAAATCTAAAAATATAATAAAAAGAATTATCGGCTGGTGGCTGATGCGGCATTGGAAAGCGCGCTGGTTCGACGCGCCAGACGTAAAACTTTTCATGTTTATCAGAAAAAAATTCTTAAAGACGGATTTAGAGTAAAAAAATGAAAATTTTATTTCTCATTAACGAACTTAGGCGAGGCGGGGCGCAAAGGGCTTTTGTCAATCAAATAAATTATTTGGCTGGCAAAGGCAATGACGTTTGTTTGGCAATCATTTTAAAAGAATCCAGTGCTTCCTATTTGCCGGACTTGATTTTGGATAAAAATAAAATTTATTTTCTTAGTGAAAAACCCCTAGGGGGGTTGGGGTCGTTGCTTAAATTAAATCGGCTGGCCAAAAAAGAGGAAATAGAAATTATTTATTCTACCTTGGAGTATTCAAATATAATCGCTCGGTTGGCAAAATTATTGCGCCCAAAACTGAGAATTTTTATAAGAGAATCTAATATTGCCGATAAAAAAACTTTCCTATTTAAAGCTGTGGACATGTTATTGAATTTTCTGCCGGAAAAAATTATTGCCGTGTCGGAAGCAGTTAAAGAATCGCTTAAAAAATACCAGCCATTTTATGCGAGCAAAATAGTCACTTTGTACAATGGGGTAGTAATTCCGACAGACGGCGATTCCCGCGCAAGCCGCGATAGCAAGGAAGTAAAAATACTTAATGTGGGTGGAATTAGGCGCCAAAAAGACCAACTTTTTCTATTGGAAGTTTTTAAAAAAATAATCGGCACAAACAAAAAAGTGCGGCTGTTTATTGTTGGTGACGGGCCGGAAAGAAGAAATCTGGAAAACTTTATTATAAGAGAAAATCTTGGAAATTTTGTAAAAATTACCGGCAGGATTTCCGACGAAAAAATTCTAGCCGATTATTACCGGCAATCGGACATTTTCGCGCTTAGCTCTCTCTGGGAGGGGTGTCCGAATGCCTTACTTGAGGCCATGGCTTATGGGTTAGCTCCTGTTTCCACTGAGGTTGGCGGCGCTACAGAAATAATAGAGGACGGAAAATCTGGTTTTCTTGTGCCAGTAGGAGACAAAGACGCTTTTTTTAATAAAATAAATATTCTGATTAATAATTCTGGTTTGCGCAATCAAATCGGGCGAGAGGCCAGAAATAGGGTTAAAAATAAATACTCTCTGGATAAGCAGGTAGACACCCTGTTTAAAATCTTTAATATTTAAGTATGGCAACGGAAACTAGATTCGCTTTTGGCAAAAACTGGGCTAAATATTTGGCCGTTAGTTCCAATAAGGAGATATTGGAAAAAAGCAAAAAAAGCCTAAATGATTTTTTGGCCGGTTATTTGTTAAAAGGGAAAACATTTTTGGATTTTGGTAGCGGAAGCGGAGTGCATTCTTTGGCCGCCCTTTCTTTGGGAGCCAGCAAAGTGGCAAGTATAGATTTTGATGATGACTCAGTCGCTTGCGCCAGGCATTTAAAAGAGAAAAGTCAGAGTTCTAATTGGGAAATTAAGCAAGGTTCTCTTTTGGATGAAAATTTAATAAAAAGTTTGGGGCAATTCGACGTGGTTTATTGCTGGGGGGTGGCGCACCATACCGGCGATATGGCAAAAGCGCTGGAAAATTTAGAGAAGCTCATTGCTCCTCGAGGGCTCTTATTTTTAGCGATATACAATAAAGTGGAAGGCAAATTAGGTTCCCGTTATTGGTGGCATATAAAACGTTTTTATAATGAGTCCGGTTTTATTGTAAAAAAAATAATGGAAACAGCTTATCTTGCCTATAATTTTTTAATGCTTGTTGCCAGGTTTAAAAATCCCCTCCGGGTATTTAGTGAGTATAAAAAAAAGCGCGGCATGAGTTGGAGCACAGATTTAATAGATTGGCTTGGCGGTTTTCCTTATGAATACGCGTCAGTAAAAGAAATATTTGATTTATATCACGGAAAATACGGCATGGAACTCCTTAACATAAAAACCACTAACTATACTGGTTGCAATCAATTTTTATTTTCAAAAAAATAAAATGGATAACCTTGCCGATAAAAAATATTGGGACCACGTGTATAAAGGTCAAAAGGCAAATATTGTTGCTTTGGGTAAAAAAGAGGAAAAACCAAGCTGGGCAATCAAAAGTGCTATAACCGACTTCGGGGGGTTTTTATTATGGAATATTATTTTTAAAAGATATTTACCCATAGATGAAAAAATTAAAATTATGGAAATCGGCTCTGCTCCCGGAAAATATCTCATAAGATTTAATAAAGAGTTAAAATACGAACCGTATGGAGTCGAACTTTCGGATACTGGCTATCGGCTAAATGTGAAAAATTTTGAAGAAGCGGGTCTAAAAACAGAAAATGTCATAAAATCAGATTTTACTGATCAAATTTTTCAAAAGAAATATGAGGAGCATTTTGACGTGATTTACTCACGGGGTTTTATTGAGCACTTCACGGATCCATCCAAGGCTATAGATTATCACCTTGCCCTCTTAAAAAGAGGAGGTTTTTTGGTTATTATAATTCCTAATCTTAAGGGGATTAATTATTATTTGGCGAAATTAACTAATCCCATATCCTTTTCTAAGCATAATTTTAATATTATGAATTACAAAAAATTTAAAAATTTATTTGACCGGCGGGATTTGGAGCCATTATGTTGCCGGTACTTCGGTGTTTTTAATTTCGGCCTTTTTAACGCTGATAAAAAGTGGAAAGAATTTATATTGCTTTGGCTTAGAAGATTCCAATATTTGTTAAACTTTGTTTTTTTTACCCTGCGAAAAATTGATTTGGAAAGCGGACTTTTTAGCCCCTACTTAATCTACATAGGAAAGAAAAAATAATATGTGCGGAATAATTGGATCAACAAATATAGACGAGAAAATAATAAAAGAATCCTTGTCTAAAATTACTCATCGGGGGCCGGACGGATCAGGTTTGTATAAAGATGGCAATTTGATTTTTGGTCACAACCGGCTGGCGATTATTGATTTATCTAATCTTTCTGCCCAGCCAATGACCAGCGACGATGGCCTTATAACAATCATATTCAATGGCGAAATTTATAATTATCAAGAACTTCGCGACGGGTTAAAAAAAACAGGCCAAAACTTTAGAAGTAATGGCGATACGGAAGTTATTCTAAATGGTTATAAGAAGGAAGGGATAAATTTTTTTAAAAAACTGAGAGGTATGTGGGCTTTTGCTATTTATGACAAAAATAGACAACAAATAATTTTATCCCGCGATTACTTTGGCATAAAGCCCCTTCTTTTCAGTACTAAAAACAGGGAACTGGTTTTTGCCTCAGAAGCCAAGGCGCTTGTAGATATGGTTGACATGGAGATAAATAAGGACTATTACTGCCAATTTTTTAATTTTGGTTTTGTGGCGGCCCCCCAAACCTGTTTTAAGGAAATACAAAAAGTGGAGCCAGGCGCAGTTATGATTTGGGACATAAAAGCCAAATCATTCATTGAAGAACAAAATATTTTTGACAATTTAGAAATTAAATCGGAAAAAATAAATAATAATAATACAGAAGATGTAGTGGAAAAATTAAACAAAATTCTTTTAGATTCAGTTAACAAGCACTTTGTTTCCGACGTGCCAGTCGGCATCTTGTTTTCCGGCGGCAATGATTCTTCTCTTTTGGCGGCGCTAGCGGCCGGTCTTGGTAAAAAGCCAACACTTTATCATCTTAGTATAAAAGGAAGTTCTGATACGTATTATGCGGAAAAGATTGCCAAGCATCTTAATTTACCCTTAGAGATATTTGAGTTAGATGAACAACGCCTTAATGATCAATACGAAAAAATTTGGAAGATTTTAGACGAGCCGACGGCCGATGTTTCTGTAATTCCCACATCATTAATATACTCGCTAGTTAGCAAAAAAGCCAAAGTTGTTTTAAGCGGAGAGGGAGGCGATGAGCTTTTTGGCGGATATCATAGGCATAGGAGATTGGCTCGGCTTAACAAGATTAAAAAAAACAATCGTGTTGTTGTTTTTTTTAATACACTGGGCTCCCTTAGTAATTCATTCTTTTTAAAATATTTTAATCCCGCAATAGGCAGGTTGCGAAATATGTTTTTGGATAAATTTCAAAACGATATTATCGGTTCCTATGTAAAAGAAATTAAGATAGTTGATTTTCCCCTTTATTATAAAGAATTAAGAAGTTTTCTGTTTAATTTTTACCAAAAAAACATTAATCGTTGTTTTCCCGGTAATTTATTATTTGATCTGTTTTACTATCTTCCAAACAGTTTAATGTATAAAAACGATATATCCTCCATGGCCAGTTCCGTGGAGGCGCGCACCCCCTTTTTAGACAAAGAAGTTTTTTCTTGGGTCTTTTCCAATATCCCCGGCGATATTTTGCTCTCGGAACAAAACAAAGACAAAGCTCTGCTAAAAAAAGTGATGGAAAAATATTTGCCCAAGGACTTGATTTACAGGGATAAAAAAGGATTTGGAATTTCTTTTAATCTTTATAATAGCGATTATTTTAAAGAAGATCTAAAAAAAGCTCTATCCTTCCATTGCCAAAATGCCGATAAATTTTTACCAAATAGATTGTCTTCGATAAAGAAGATATTTGATATAAAAAACACCGATATTATAATAAAAAAATATTCAAGATTTGCATTTGCTATTATTTCTAATTGGAAAATCTTTAACAGGGAAACAAAATGACAGAAGAAAAAAAAATAAAAATAGCGCTGATGAGTTATGCGGTAGATGGACGACCAAGTAGCGGCTCGGCGCTCTATGCTAGGCAGCTAATAAGTCGTCTGGTTTTAGATTCATGCCTAGAATGTTATCTTATTCACTACGAAACAAGTGATGACCCTATATACAAAATGGGGGCGAAAGAAATTGTTATGCCAAAAGTAAAATTACCATACGGCAGCCATTTTATATCACAGCTTCTTTTTTTTTGGCAGCACAGAAAACAAAAATTTGATATCATCCATTGGTTCCAACCTCGGCTGTACCCATTTTTCTGGCTGGCACCGGCAAGAAAGATAGTGGTTACTATGCATGGCGGAGGGATGATCGCCTTTAAACAGAAGTTTATCTTTTCTAATTTCATGTTTAATTTTATATTAAGTAACTTTGGTTTTAAAGTAGATATAGCCTTTGCTGATACTGATTTTGGCAAGAGAGAAATAATAGATAACTATAAAATAGACAATACTCGCTTAAAAGTGGTGCATATGGGAGGAGGAGAATTGTTTAAAGCAATAAATAAAGAGGAAGCTCGTAATCTTATTGTGTCTAAGTATAATATCAAAGCGCCGTTCATTTTAGATATATCAAGATTGCAGCCACACAAAAACATAGACAGTTTGATAAGAGCTTATATTTTGGTAAGAAACAGTGGTGGCGTTAATCAAAAATTGGTTATTGTTGGAACACCTGTTCAGGACTACAAAAAAACTTATGAGATTGCGAGGGAATCTTTATATAAAGATGATATTTTTTTTGTAAACTTTGTGCCGCAAGAAGATCTTAACGCTTTTTACTCGGCTGCTGATTTATTTGTGTTCCCGTCACTAAACGAAGGGTTTGGTGTTCCTGTTGTAGAGGCAATGGCTTCAGGCACACCTGTAATTACATCTAATACCACTGCTTTGCCGGAAGTTGCCGGAGACGCGGCAGTTTTGGTTGATCCGTTGAATATTAAACAGATTGCATATGAAATGAACAGAATATTATCTGATAACAATTTCAAAAAAGGTTTAATAAAAAAAGGACTTGAGCGGGCGAAGCAATTTACTTGGGACAAGACAACGGAATATACAAAAAAAACCTATTTTGACTTAACGAGATATTAATCTTATACTGATTATATGAAAAAAGCGCTAATAACCGGCATAACCGGTCAAGACGGATCATATCTTGCCGATTTTTTATTGAATAAGGGTTATAAAGTATATGGCCTTGAGCGCAGAGCGAGTATCAAAAACAGGGGAAACATTAAACACTTAGAGGATAGAATAAATTTTATCTCAGGAGATTTATCAGATCAAAATTCGCTTATAAGAGCATTGCAAGAATCTGAGCCGGACGAGGTTTACAATCTTGCTTCTCAGTCTTTCGTGCACGAATCATGGAGACAGCCGATTTATACTGGAGATGTGACTGGTTTAGGTGTTACCAGAATGCTTGAAGCTGTAAAAACAGTAAATCCAAAAATAAGATTCTACCAAGCGTCTTCTTCGGAAATGTTCGGCAAGGTTCAAGAAACGCCACAAAAAGAAACAACGCCATTTTATCCGCGCTCTCCTTATGGGGTTGCCAAACTTTACGGTCATTGGATAACAGTAAATTACAGGGAGTCTTATGATATATTTGCGGTTTCGGGAATACTTTTTAATCACGAGTCGCCGAGAAGAGGTTTAGAATTCGTGACCAGAAAAATTACTCACGGAGTCGCTAAAATAAAACTCGGTCTCGCTAAAGAACTTGTTCTAGGAAACCTTGATGCCAAAAGGGACTGGGGATATGCCGGCGATTATGTAGAAGCAATGTGGCTTATGCTACAACAGGAAAAACCGGAGGATTATATAATTGCCACTGGAAAAACGCACAGCGTCAAGGAATTTGTTGAAGAAGCATTTAATTGCGCCGGACTTGATTGGAGAAAATATGTAAAACAGGACCCTCGTTTTATGAGGCCTGCCGAGGTTGATTTTCTTGCCGGAGACTATTCTAAGGCAAAGGAAAAACTCGGCTGGGAGCCAAAAGTAAGATTTAAAGAGCTAGTAAAAATGATGGTAGATGCGGATTTGGAATTAACCCGTGGGGATAATGAAAAATAATATCTGTCCAATTTGTTTGAAAGATTCCAAGTTTAATTATTTGGAATCGCATGTTGATAACGGACTGGAATACAAATTATATGAATGCGAGAAATGTCGCGTGCAATTTTGGAAACCATTTAAGAATCCGGGCGCGGAGTGGTATGAAAAAGACGAGAATTACGCCGGAAGAAATGTGGACCCGGATTTACGGCCAAATGTAAACCACAAAAGAATTCTTAATTATTTGAAGCCGTTTAAGGGCGCTGTTTTGGATATAGGTTGCGGCACTGGAAATTTTTTATATTGGGCGAAAAAAGCGGGCTGGAAAATCGCTGGTTTTGATTTTGACAGAAACGCCATTAAAATTGCCAAAGATGTTTTTCGTTTGGAAAATATAGAAAAAAATAATTTAACCGATTATTACAAGGCTCATCAAAATGAAAAATTTGATCTAATTACTTTTTTTGATTTTTTCGAGCACATAGACAACCATAATGAATTTATTGAGATGGTTAAATCTTTGCTTAATAAAAGCAGCTACATTGCCGCCAGCATGCCTTATAGAAAAATGGCCAAGTGGCTAAATCCCGGCGATTTTCCTCCTCGCCATCTAACAAGATGGGACAGAAGAACGTTAAAAGAATTTTTGGAAAGGCGCGGTTTTGAAGTATTGTATATAAAAAGAAAAACAGAAGGGTTGATGCCAATTTTTACCAGATTGATGCGCCGTTACGCTAAGTTTTTTTCTTTTAATTTAGTTGGCAAGTATAAAGAAAAAGTTAGAAGAGAAAATATTTTAATTGGCGGTAAAATTGAAAAGAAAATCAATGCGATTCACGGCTTAGCTAAGATTAAAAATTGGTTGATTTTTGGCTTGCCCACATTAATAATTTGGATTTTAATGTTGCCCACATCCAAAAGATACGTTAATTTATATGTGATAGCTCAAGAAAAAATCTGATCAAAATATGTTGAACGAAAAATGGAATAATTTTAAACAAGCATATTATCTTCGTTCTGTAGGATATCGGGGCGGAAAATTTTTAATTTTTAATAGAAAGCACGAAGGCGTTACCCGGTATTTGGACAAGGCGATTGAAAACCTGCGGCGCGAAAAAGATAAAATTATTTTTTGCGATGCTGGCTGTGGAAATGGAATATATTTAAAGTATTTAAGCGATAATTATAAAAACATAGAGTTATATGGTTTTGATTTCTCTGAAGAAATAGTAAAAATAGCAATTGGCAATACGGGTATTTTAAATATCAAAGAAGGTAATTTGGAAGAAATTCCATTTGAAGACGGCAAATTTGATATTATATTATGCACTCAAGTTATAGAGCACCTCTTAGACGACAAGAAAGGAATTATGGAACTACACCGTGTTCTTAAGAAAGGCGGCTATTTGATTATAAGCACTGACAATAAACATAATATCGTTTCAAAATTATTAAATTTTCCAGGGGCTGTAATGCTGTTTATCTATAGGACTATAAAGTCTATTTTTTATAGAAAAAACAATAAATATTTTCCCCATAAATCGTATTCTGTTAAAGAGTTCAAAGAACTGGTAGGTTCCAGTAAATTTAAAATTGAAGAAATGTCGACATTTAGATTTTCGGCGCCGTTCCCTTTTTATAAATTAAGATTTGCAAGAGATATAATGGATTTTCTTGAAAAAATCGCAATTCGCACGAATTTTTTTAAGAGGAACGGGGACATAATTATTTGTCTTTGTAGAAAAGAATAATTTTTAATCTTTTATTTTATTTAAGAAATAAAACGAAGTGATGAAAATAACCAAGCGGTTTGCCGCGGTTCCGATGACCGCGCCCCAAATCCCATAGATGGGAATAAATACGAGCATAAAAATTATCTGAAAAACGAAACTGGAAGTAGAAATAATAAATAACTCCTTTACTTTTTTGTGGGCAGTCAGACAGGAGCTGATGGGGTAAGTAATGGAGTAAATTGAAGTCAGGGCGATAATTTGAGACAAGAGAACCGCTGATAAATATTTTGGAAAGAGGTATTTAAAAATAAATGGCGCCAATAAAATATAAATAATTATCACGGCTAAAATAGACAGCCCTAGAAACGCTAATTTTTTAGGCAGCGTTTTTTTTATTTCTTCCAAGGGACGATTAGTGAATTTTGGGAAGGCAATAGTGCCGGTAAAGCGGAATAAATATTTTATTCTGCTTGGCATGGCGCTGGCAAAAGTAAAAATTGCCACCTCCGGGGCTCCCAGAATTGTGAATAGAAAAATTTTATCCAAGTATTGGGTGGCGTTGGAAGCAATCTGAAAAATACTTAAAGATTTACTGTAATCAAGCATTTTGTCGTCAATTTGATTGTTGGCTTTGAATTTTTTTACGGTCAAAAAGTAAAAAAATGCTCTTGCTAGTCCGTTTGAGGAAAAATACACGACAAGCAATACAAATAAATTTTTTGTCAGGAATAAAGCTAGAACAATAAAAATGGCGGAAATAATATTTGTTTTTATTTCATAAATAACCCTTTCACGAAAAAGTTTTTTGCCTTCCAATAAGCTTGAATAAAGGCCGAAAGTCTCCATTATTGGGAGAAAAATGCCAACAATAAAAAAACTAACAGACAAGGTGATGTCATTGTTCATTAAATAATACGCGCTGACTAAAAGGCTTACTAATCCGGCTAAAACGCTCCAAGATATTTTTTTTCTGAAGCCAAATTCCAAAGACCCGTCAAAGTGGCGGCTCACGGAATGCGTGATGGCGGTGGTTAACCCAGGCAGAATAAAAGTGGAAATTAATCCGTAGGCGGATAAAATATATTTATAAGTGCCGAAAGTTTGCTGGCTTAAGAGATTAGCATAAGCGATGGAAAGACCAAAACTTAGAAGATTGGAAATAACCTGTGAAGCCGTTAGCCAAAATCCTCCTTTGGCAAAATAAACCATATCTGTCTTCAGATGTTTTCCGCTCCAACGCAAGATATTATAAATTTTTGATTTTATGGAAAACATTGATATAATGATATAACTATGGCGAAAATAATCCAAGATCACGAAGGATGCATCGGTTGCGGAACTTGTGTTGCGCTTTGCCCGAAGTTTTGGGATTGGAGTGAAGACGGCAAGGCTACATTAAAAGGAAGCCAAAGGAACGAAAAAGGCGAGTTAGAACTGGAGGTAAAAGAAATTGAATGTAACCAAGACGCGGCGGACGCCTGTCCCGTGCAAGTTATCCACATCTCCTAAATTATTCTTGGAATATTGTTGCTAGAATAAGAATGTAAGCTAATCAATTACAGCGCAACGAAAGTCGAAGTTGTTGGCTTTAGAGTTTATTAATAAAAAATTTATATTTATCAGAAAAAAATAATTATGGAAAAAATTTATAAGAACAAGAGTATTATCTCCATCACTCTTTCCGTGTTTTTGTCTGTGTTATTTGTGGCGGCCGCCGTCAACGCCGCAACAACCATCGGCACGAATATTGATACAGGCGGAACATTAACAGCTACCGGCCTGACCACACTCGGCAACGCCTCCACATCTGTTTTAACTGTTTCCGGCAATTCCTATGTTGGCACGGTTTCCTCAGGCGTTTGGAGCGGCACAGCTATTGGTGTTGCTAAGGGCGGCACGGGATTAACTTCTTACACTCTCGGAGATGTTTTATACGCTTCAGGAACAGGAACTTTGGCAGGCACTTCTACCCCGAATTTAAAAACTACCTTGGGATTGAATCTTGTTAACAATACTTCAGACGCAAGTAAACCCGTAAGCACGGCCCAACAGACTGCACTTGATTTAAAGTCAAACCTTGCAAGTCCAACCTTTACAGGAACAGTTACAATTCCAACGCCTTTTACTCTTGGCGCAGTTTCAGTTCTTCCAACAGGAACAGAATTGAATTTTGTTGATGGTGTAACCTCTGCAATTCAAACGCAACTTGACGCTAAACAGGGAACTCTTACCAATTCCGCAGGACTTTTGGCTGCTCTTAGTGATGAAACAGGAACTGGCGTGGCGGTATTCAGCACTTCCCCTTCTTTCACCACGGGAATAACCACCCCAGCCATTACTTTGGGCGCAACTGCTTTGACTTCTTCTGGAACAGAATTAAACTATGTTACTGGCGTTACTTCCGCTATCCAAACTCAGATTGGCACAAAGCAAGGAACTCTTACCAATTCCGCTGGACTATTAGCCGCTTTAAGTGATGAAACAGGAACTGGCTTAGCGGTATTCAATAATGCTCCGACATTAATTACGCCTGTTTTAGGTACTGGCGGCACGGCAATTACCAAACATCTCTCAGTTACTCAAGCTAATATAGTTTCGGCTAGTATCGCAGCTGTCACTTGTGGTAGCTATAGCACAATTACTGTAACAGGAGCGGCGGTTGGAGATACGGTTATCGCAAGTCCTACGGCTGTGGCTAGTGGAATTGAAACAATTAACCTTGGCTGGAGCGCTGCGGTTACCGGAGCAGGTGTAGTAACAATTCGCGCTTGCAATCCAACAGCAGTAGCAATTGACGCGCTTGATACCCAAACCTGGCGGGCTGATGTCTGGCAACACTAATTTAGTAATTAGTAATTCAAATTATGAAATATCATTTATTAATTTTATTATCTTTATTACTGGTTCCTGTTATCGGCCTCGCCGCCACTACCGATTTTACCGCGAACGCTAATTTTACCGTCTCAGCAGTTACCTTTGATTTAAGCACAGCAGATATGTTGGTTATGAATAGTTCTACTGCTGAAGGTTGGACATATAATGCCGGCGCTTTTACAGTTACAAATCCTGATTCTACTTCTCCTTTTAAAATTAGCTCATCGGATTCTTCTGTAAAATCCATTCAGGCCACCTTGAGCGGATCAACTGTTGCTTGCGCAGAAAATTCCACGCCGGGAACAAGTTATTTGTCTCTTCCGACTGGTTCCGGCACTTACACAATAGTTCCTTCAGCAACCACGGCATGCACAAATCTTTGCACCGCATTATCTAATACCGCCAGCTATAATTCTTTTCCTACTTGCGGGGCGGCCAGTTGCAGTTCGGGATATAGGTTGAATGGATCCGGTTCCGGCGCGACATGCGTAATGATCGGCGGCGGCGGCATAATGGGCGGCGGGGGTGGCGGATTCCCCGCTCCTGTGTACACGGTCATCCAAGGAACGGCGACAGCAAGCAGAACTGCGGGATTGGCACAATCTCAAATTGACGCAATCATCGCGCTTCTTCAGTCCTTCAGCGCTGAGCAGGCGGTAATAGATAGTGTTAAATCATCTCTTGCGGGAAAACCGGCTGCGGCTTCAACGGGTGCCGTAATTTCCGCTGTTTTCTCCTCGGGTCTTGGCAGAGGGATGACAAGCACAGACGTCAGGCGCCTGCAACAACTTCTAAATAAACATGCCGATACCCAAATATCTTCTTTTGGCACCGGTTCTCCCGGCAACGAAACGGAATATTTCGGTTCTCTAACGGAAAAGGCGGTCCAGAAATTTCAAAAGAAGTACAATATTACCACTGAAGACGATTCTGCTTACGGCTATGTGGGACCAAAGACAAGAGCGAAAATACAAGAAGTATTTTCTAAATAAGGCAAAATTCAACTTATCTTCCCGCACGCCTCAAGACCACTGCCACTGTTTTTAATAATATTAAAACATCAAGCAATAGTGTTTTATTTTTAATATAATACAAATCGTATTGCAGTTTTTCCATAGCGTCTTCAACAGAAGCGCCGTAGGGAAAGTTTATTTGCGCCCAACCAGTGAGCCCGGGTTTTACCAAATGCCTCATTGAATAATGGGGAATTTTTTTATTTAACTCTCCGACAAATTCCGGTCTCTCTGGGCGCGGACCAATAAAAGACAAATCTCCCTTAAGCACGTTCCATATTTGGGGCAGTTCATCTATTCTTGATTTGCGCAGAAAGTTGCCGACAAAGGTTATTCTTTTGTCTTTTTCTTTTGCCCATTCGGCGCCGTTTTTTTCAGCCAGGCCATCCGGCGATAAAGCGACCATAGACCTAAATTTCAAAATGTTAAAAATCTTTCCATTCTTTCCCATTCTCTTTTGCTTTATTAGAGTGGGTCCTTTACTGTCTATTTTTATTGCGATTGCGACAAATGGATAAATAACCAAAAAGGCGGCAAGAAAAACAAAAGAGGAGATCATATCTATCACTCTTTTGAATTTTTCATAATTTTCTTTTTTAGTTTCTGCTAAATTTTCCAAAAACCAAATTTCGCTTATCATGGAAACGGGAATCTTGCCGGTGATTGATTCGTAAAATTTTTCAAAACTGGCGACGTTTCGTCCCTCCAAAATCATATTGTACAAAATTTGCGCCAATTCCTGATTTTGCCTGATTTCTTCCGGGGCGACGATAAGATTGGCTGACAGCAGATCGCTGGCGATTGCGTATCCGAGTTGCGGGCGACTTTTTAAAAAATCGGAAAATTTATCCGCCTCTTTTGATTTTCCAAGAAAGAATATTTTTATTTTTGTTCCCGCCATTGATAAAGAAAGATTTATTTTTCTCCAAACCATAACTAAAAAGAATCCGACAAAAAGATTAATAAAAAGACTTGTTTTTGGCGTGATAAGAAAAAGGGGGATTAAATAAAACATAAGCATGGCCAAAACGCCGCCCGCAGCCATTGCTTTAAAAATTTGATTCCTTAAATATCCCGCGGACGAGAATTTCTCTATGTCATAAAGGCCGGCGATGTAAAATATCGCTATCCAAACAAAATAAATAAACAAAAATGGAAAACCGTAAAGTTTCCATAATGTTTTATCCGGCCACGAACCATAGCGAACCATTAAGGTAATTAAAAGGCTTATATAAAGAAACAGCAGGTCCCCTGCCATTATTGTGATTTTTTTTAGGCGATTGCCGTAAGTCATTGTTTTTATATTAGCATAACATTATTTTTTATGGTATTCTTTCAAAGTATGGAAAAATTTCTTAAAATAATAAGGTATTTGATTTTAGGCGGTATTTTTCTCATCCCTTTTATCCCTCTAGTGGTTTCGTCATCTTTATTTTTCCCCTTTATTACGGGTAAAAACTTTTTCTTCAGAATTTTAACTGAGATCATTTTCGGGCTTTGGCTGATTTTGGCAATTTACGATAAAAAGTACAGGCCGAAATTTAACAGGCAAAATCTGGTTTTAATATTTGCTTCTGTTTTTATTTTTATCCTCATTTTATCAACCATTTTTAGCGTTAATCCTTATCGCAGCTTTTGGTCCAATTATGAAAGAATGGAGGGCTTAGTTACTTTCCTCCATCTTTTTGCCTTCTTTTTAGTTTTAATTAGCGTAATGAATCCGCCGGCTGGCGGAGAGAAACTTTGGAAGTGGTTTTTTAATGTTTTATTAGATGTAAGCGTAATTGTAGGCATATACGGATTAATGCAGTTTGGCGGAGTATTGGAAACTCATCAAGGGAACAGGTTGGATGCCACCCTCGGAAATTCTTCCTATTTGGCCATTTATATGGTATTTCATATTTTTCTTGCTCTGATTTATTTATTTAGAACCAAAGAGTGGTATAGGTGGTTTTATCTGCCTGTGATTATTCTTGAAACAATAGTTCTTTACTACACCGCCACCAGGGGGGCAATTCTTGGTTTTATAGGAGGCCTCTTATTAGCTGCTGTTCTGATGGTATTGTTTGCCGCTGACAGAAAAATTAAAATTTTTAGCGCGGTGGCGCTTGGAACCGTAATTTTGCTGGTCGCGGTTTTTTTAATTTTTAAATCATCTCCATTTGTTTCCAAAAGTTTGGTTCTTTCGCGTTTCTCAAACATTTCCTTTCAAGAAACCACCACCCAGTCGCGTCTTACAATATGGAAAATGAGCTGGGAGGGTTTTAAGGAAAGACCGGTTTTGGGATGGGGTCTGGAAAATTACAATCTTATTTTTAACAAATATTATCAGCCCATTCTCTGGAAACAGGAGCCATGGTTTGACAGGGCCCACAATGTCTTTTTTGACCGGCTGACAACCAACGGCATATTGGGGCTACTCTCTTACTTCGGTCTTTTTACCTGCGGGATATATTGCCTATGGCGCAAAAGAGACGAAATCGGTTTTTCGGTCTACGATTCAATTTTTATTACCTCAATGTTTGCCGCTTATTTTGTCCATAATTTTTTTGTATTTGATAATATTGTTAGCTTAATTTTATTTTTTATTTTTATTGCGTATATTTCATCAAAAATTAACGCTCACAACAAGCAAGATAAGATACAAAATTCCATAGACGCTTCCAATCTCGGACTCAAATCTACTTACGCAATGATTGTTGGTATTACTACTATTTTTGTTGTTTATTTTATAAATGTTCCAGCAATTTTGGCTTCTAATAATTTGATAAAAGCTTTTACTTTTTTACAACAAGGGGATGGTCGCAATACTCTTCAAGAGTTTCAGCAATCCATAGATAGAAACTCTTTGGGCACGACGGAGGCGCGCGAACATCTGGCTAATTTTGCGGCCCAGGTTGCCAAGCAGCCAAACATTGACGCCAATCTTAAAAAAGAAGTCGTTGATTATGCCGCTTCTGAAATGAAAAAGCAGATTGAACGATTCCCGGGCGATATTCGTTACATGACATTTCTTGGTGTTGTGGACAACGCGGCGGGAAGATATGATGAGGCCGCTGAAATTCTAAATGAGGCGATTGCTCTTTCTCCGAATAAGCAAATGCTGTATTTTGAATTGTGCGCTTCTTATTTAAACAAAAAAGAATACAGCAAGGCGGTTGAGATATCTAAAAAAGCATTTGAGCTTAATAAAAGTTTTGATGAGGCAAGAAAAATTTATGTCGCGTCATTAATTTACAACGGGGAATTTGACGAAGCGGACCATATTTTAATGGAAGGATTTGGAACAACAATAGTGGCTGATGACAGGATATTGAAGGCGTATGCGGAAAAAAAAGAATTTGCGAAGATTGTAACTATTTTGGAAAAATTAGTGGAAGAGCAGCCAAATAATTTCCAATATCACCTCGCTTTGGCAGCAAATTATTTGCAAATAAATGAGCGCCAAAGGGCGATTGAACAATTGCAAAAAGTGATTGAACTAAAGCCGGACTTCAAACAGCAGGGCGAGTATTATATAAACGAAATTAAAGCGGGAAGGAATCCTTGACTTTTTTTGCAGGATTTGCTATATATTAAGTATGTGAGTGTTTTCTCTTGCTTTATTGCGGGAGGGAGCCAATATATGTCTGCGTAAGCCCCCTCGAAAGAGGGGATTTGCGTTTTTGTTTGTTTTTTATCCACATGTTCGTTATTATCCACATAATCTGTGATATAATAATATAACAATACCCAAATGAAATTGTCATTTTTTTCTCAAAAACTTACTCCATGGGCTTTTCTCTCGTGCGCGATACTCGTTGTTGTTTTAATAGCAACCGTCGTCTTTGCTTCTCCTCCAAGCACCCCTTACGCTCCGGGCGCCACCCTAGACCCTTCCTGCTCCCCGGGGGATACTAATTGCACGGTTTATTCTCCTCTTACGACCACTCTCACCGCCACGACTACAATGACGATGAATAATTTTCCTCTGAATTTCAATTCAGGCACCTTATATATTGATTCACTAAATAGTAGAGTCGGCATCGGGACGACGAACCCGGAGTCAAAAGTTCATATAATTGGAACTAAAACATTGACTGGAAATCTTTTTCCCTTAATCATCACAGATGATACAGCTTTGGCGGCTGGAGTCGGAGGAGGTATAAATTTTTATGGTAGATATACTGCGGGGTCATATACAACTGCTGGGAGTATGGATACTTATAAGGAAAATGCTACTGATGGTGATTATGGATTCGGTTATAGATTCTTCACAAGACAAAATGGTGTGAGTCTAGTCCAAGAAAGGTTGCGAATAACAAGTAGCGGCAACGTCGGCATCGGGACGGCGGGACCGGGGAGCAGACTCACTGTTGCTGATACATTTACCGCAGCCGAAATAGCGGTACTTAATACTGCCGGGACAAAGATGGTAGGGCTAAGTTCTACTTTTAGTGAAGGTGATTTAAGTATTTACAATAGTGCCGCAGCAAAGAAAGTTTTTCTTACTGCGTATGGTGACAGTTATATACTGCAGGGCAACGTCGGCATCGGGACGGCGGGACCTGCTTCACGCTTACACGTTACGGGAAGCGCAGATGATGGCACGGGGGCAATAACCCTAGGTACATCAGATATTGTTAATGGGTATATAAATACTGCCGATGGGATATATTTCAACATTGATTCGAATAACAATTCAAATAGCAACAATTTTGTTTTTGCTGCAAACAGGTCAGGAAGGGCGGCTGGGACGGAGTTGATGAGAATACAAGAAACCGGCAACGTCGGCATCGGGACTAATGAAACTCTTATATCGAGATTTCATGTTAAAGGTAGTGCCTCGGTTGCGGCTGAGGATACAGTTAATAAGTTATCTGCTGACGGAACTTTCGATACCTCTACTAACTGGACACCTGGCGCAACATGGACAATCGGTACATCAAAAGCCTTACATATAACGGGAACAGCTACACTTTCGGGAACAACAACCGTTGTTAGTACAAATCTATATGCAGTTAATTTCACCGTTGCCGATGTAACAACGGGGTCTATGACAGTGCAATTGGGGGCTTATGATTCCGGTATAACTATAAGTACATCTGGAGCAAAAACTGTATATATTTTTGCATTGGCAACCAACGCTGCCCTTACCTTTACGCCAACAAACACCTTTAATGGCAGCGTAGATAATGTGACAATTCATCAAATGATTAGATCAACTCCTGATGGAATTATCCAAGCCAGTGATGACACTAACTCCAATGCAGGTATGATAGAAATACGGGCAATCGGTGCGCTTAAATACAGCGTGGCAACAGGTTATCATGCGGGACAATTTAATACCACGGGTAATGTTACCGCTTTCGGCTATGAAGCAGCTCAAAATAATGTTACGGGAATTATAACCGCAATAGGACATGAGGCCGGAAACTACAATACGACTGGAAATGCAACACTGGTTGGCTATGGGGCTGGATACAACAACACTACTGGAACAATTGTAGCTATAGGGCAAAATGCTGGTTATGATAACACTTCTGGAAATTTAGTCTCTGTGGGTTATTTGGCAGGACAGCATAATACAACTGGGATTTTAACTGCCGTCGGAAATAATGCAGCCAGACAAAATACAACAGGGGACATAACCGCTATCGGAGCGAGTGCTGGTTTGAACAATACGACTGGGAAATCTACATTAATTGGAGGATATGCTGGTTATTATAATACAGGAGGCAATCTGACTGCCGTAGGAGAATCCTCTGGTTATTACAATACAACAGGTTCCCTACTTGCCTTGGGTCATTTTGCAGGACGTAGGATGGATCTTGGTGGGTATGATCCAGTTACGGATACTTATGCAATCCTCATAGGTCAAGAAGCAAGTCGTTCCGTGGTGAGTGCTACTGCATTGACAAATTACATTGGTATTGGATATCAAGCACGAGTTAGCAAGTCAAATCAAGTTGTTCTTGGAAATTCAAATATTACGGAAACACTTTTATATGGCAATGTCGGCATCGGGACGACGACGCCGGGAACTTCGCTTTCTTTGGGGGATACGGGGGCAAATACAATAAACATCAGTGCGACTGCCACTTCAACCTTTGGTTCAGGACTTGACATAAAAACGGGTTGCTTCGCCATCAACGGAACTTGCGTGGGAGGAGGAACTTCCGGCATCACCACCCTCGGCGCCCTCAACCAAGGCCAGACGGGAAGTTCCCAAACTTTGGCCACCAGCTCGGACACCAACATCGGCCTCCAGATTGTTTCCTCGGGCAACTCGCACACCTTCACCTCCCAATGGATAGGAACTTTGGCGGCCGGCCGGGGAGGCACGGGCATCGGCACTCCTTCCGCAGCCGGAGTTATGCTCGGCTCCTACGCCGGAGGCGCTTGGCAGCAGTTGGCCACTTCCTCTCTGGGATTAAGCACCACCAATATTATTGAGGGCACCAATCTTTTCTACACCGATGCCAAAGTCAACACCTACATTCACGGTTCCTCCACCATTCCCAAGACCTACACCGCCAACAGCTTCACTGGTTTGCAGACATTAAATGGCGGTCTGACCATCGGCGCTCTCAACGGACCGCTGCACGCCAACAACGGAGTGGTGGCCGCCACCACTTCTGTCGGGGTGGTCTACGGCGGCACGGGAGTTTCCACCTTCGGCCAAGGTTGGTTGCATTCTTCTGGAGGAACAACGGCTTTAACTTCTTCCACTTCACCGACGGTTAACTACATCACGGCCACCAGCACCACCGCCACCTCCACTTTCTCGGGAGGATTTACCGCAGGCAACAACGCTGGGCTTGTTATTAATCAAACCGCTCCCGCTAATTCTTTGTATATTAACTCCGCTGGGAATGTGGGGATAGGGACGATGGTGCCTGCCGCAGTTCTTCAAGTTGGAGTGGGAACACCGTATACAGCTATTGGACAAGTTGATATATGGCAAGCGAGTAAGCCTGATGATAGTGTTGGCAACATAAATATATATGCCGATAATGCCGCAACAATAAATACCGGCGGAAGTATTGCTTTTGGTGGAAATCGTTTAACGGGAAATCCATATATATTTGGAAAAGTTGCTGGACGCTCTGAAAGCGGAAGTGGTTGGGCTGGTTACCTACAGTTTCTTACAACTGCTGCTGGTGCAGGTATTTTTGAGAGAATGAGAATTGACTCCACCGGCAACGTCGGCATCGGGACGACGACGCCCGTCTATAAATTAACCGTGAATAGCACGAATGCCACAGATAACCTCTTTCAGGTAGCC
>Ga0265296_1000986_pt1 | contig 36002 bp, 35 predicted proteins | sample MunlanPumphouse1_FD_189073 | JGI IMG/M metagenome (GOLD analysis project Ga0265296, IMG submission 189073) | Groundwater microbial communities from a municipal landfill in Southern Ontario, Canada - Pumphouse #1 | ecosystem: Environmental > Aquatic > Deep subsurface > Groundwater | place...
TCGAGTCAAAAAAGTGATTAATGATAATACGTTATGCCTATCAAAGACAAGAACTATTTGCTTTATGCAATCCGAAAATGTTTTTGTGCTGTGTCAAGAAATAGGAAGTCCTGCTGAATGCGCCGATCTAATCGAGCCTGTCAGTTAGAAACAAAAATCCGCAATAGCTTCATCTCACGCACTGCGGACTTTCAAGTGTACATAGAAAATTCGGATGATGTGCCTGATCTGATATGTTTAGGGAGAAAGAGAGATAGGTCTTGAATGATACGAAACTTCTCTTCCTTAGTGGAGTCTTGAAATGATACTTAATATGACGTGTCTGTAAACTTAAATCTTATCTATTACATTTGTGAGGTTTAACTAATGACCTCATTGGTAAGTCCGGGTCGCGTTTTTATCGGCTTGTTTTGCTTTGACAAATTCATCCTGTAATTATTAAGGGAAATATCATCCGCCGGGATTATCCGTATTACGAAATTATTGCCCTCCCTGTTAACGCTGACATCTACCGCTTCTAAATTCTTTACGTCGGAATACCGGGCGCAGATTGAAGCAGCGATCCTGATACGCTCATCAGTTATTCCGCCTGTTATCAGAGTTGTCGGGCTGCCGCAGCCTTCGACCTTAAGCAGGCAGTCGCTCCCGGAAGCTAAAGACTGAATGAGTTCATTCTCGCTCTCGTCTCTGCCCACAACGATTTTGCAGGAAGGAGACAGACGGAAGTGTCTGCCGATTTTCAAAAGGTCAATATCTCTCATGGCAGGCGAGGGATTATTTGCCAGAAGATCCTTTAATTTAGCGGAAAATACCGGGTCGGTAAGACGGCAGCCCCCGGCCGGTAAAGGATAATCTTCAAGGCCGAATTCCTTTGCAAGCGCCATCTGGGGTTTTCTTGAACGGCCGTTGAAGGCATAGAGCAATTCTCTGTTTACGGCCCCTTTTTCTTCAGGGATTGTAATCCTCAGAAGTTTGGCGCAGAGCGGCCTCAACACGGAACCGACAACGCCGGCCTCTTTATCTATGTGATAGAGCATGTCTTTTTTCTGGCTCATAGGTCTCTGGCCAAGGACCTCGCCGGTCACTATGAATTCCGCCCCTGTCTTTTGCATCAGCTCTTTTGCTTCCTTCAGCATCAGTATCCTGCAGTCGATACAGGGGTTCATGTTTTTCCCGTAACCGTGTTTGGGATTTATTGCCATATCAAGAAATTTATCGCCTAAGCGGCGGACCTCGACATCAAAGCCGAATCTTCTCCCCAGGGGATGCGGGTCCTTTAAAGCCGAAGATATGTCGGACACTTCGATGTCAAAAGGCGTAACAAACTGGACGGCCTTCACCTCAATCCCCTGTTTGAGGACCGCAAGGATTGCAAGGCTGCTGTCGAGTCCGCCTGATAGAAGCGCTATGGTTTTTGTCATATTTATTGAGATGAATTAAAGGCAGGACGCCTTATTTGCAGGGGAATTCCCGTATTTTTAAACCGCCGTTTGCACTCAATGATTTATCTAACTGTTCCGGCGTAACAACCGCTGTTCCGACTTCACCGACAACGATGCCTCCGGCATGGTTCGCTATAACCGCCGCCTCTTCCATGCTTGCGCCTGCCGCATAAGCAAGGGTAAAGGTAGCAATGACGGTATCTCCGGCGCCGGTGACGTCATAAACATTTTTTGCAACAGTGGGAATGTGCACCACATTGTTTTTCCTGAAGAGGCTCATGCCGTGTTCCCCCCGGGTGATCAGGACCGCATCGCAGGATATCTTCCTTAACAGTGCCCGGCCCGCATTGATGAGAGATTTCTCATCCTTAATCTCTATGCCTGAAGCCTGGGACGCCTCATGAACGTTAGGTGTTATCAGTGAGACATTTTTGTAGCAATGAAAGCGCCCTACCTTTGGATCAACGGATACAAAGATATTTTCAGGCCTTGTGATTTTCAGGACTTCACGTACAAGTTCGGATGATATGACGCCTTTTTTGTAGTCGGAGATAATAACGGCGTCATGCTCTTGCACCTCAAAGCGCAAATAATTCAGAAGGCTTTTCAGCGCCTTGCCTTCAACCCTGTTCTTATCTTCCCGGTCGAACCGCACTACCTGCTGGCTGTGGGCTATAACTCGTGTCTTGACTGTCGTAGGCCGTGTGCTCCAGTACACTCCATCAAACCGGATGCCTCTTGCCTCAAACATCTTCCGGAGGATTTCTCCGCCCCTGTCATTTCCTCCTGCAGCACCCACTATGGTTGCCTGACCTCCAAGTGAAATGATATTGTTCGCCACATTCGAAGCGCCCCCGAGGTTGAAGATCTCGTCTGTAACTTCGACGATAGGAACGGGCGCCTCGGGAGATATCCTGGTTACCTTGCCCCAAATATAGCGGTCAAGTATCAGATCCCCGACAACCAGGACTTTCTTCTTTTTAAATGCCTTAAGCAATTTTCCGTAATTCATGGCGTTGAGAAAAAATAACAGATTTGATAATAATTGTCATTCTCGCGAAGGCGGGAATCCAGTGTTTTCAATGACTTCTGGATCCCCCGGTCAAGCCGGAGGATGACAACCTTATGTTCTTGCTGAAGTCTTCTTAGTTAAGTTTATCAAAAACAGTCTTTCAAACACAATCGCTATATTGGTTCTACTCCGATAGAATGCAGCCACTGGATGAGTTCTTTTTTGGCGGCCTTTGCATTATAGCCATGCCATCTTTTCCTGTCTTTCGGATAATCAAGGAGGACGTCTTTGAACTTTCTGAAGGCCCCTTTCCCTTCCAGTGAAGCAACAAGTAAATCCTTAAGATTGTGATCTTCTACCGTATCCATGAATTCAGTCATGGCCTGAAACGCTGCCGAAGACGCCCTTTCCGGTATCCTGACATATCTCTCAACGACGTCAAATAATATCTCCATCGCCATCTCGACCTCGTCTTCCATCCAATCAGGGATTTCCGGCTCCTCATCGAATTCAATATACTCAATGTCTTCGTCTATATCTTCGGAATCGCCGTCATAAAGCCTGGATTTAACTTCATTCAAAATCTCTTCGGAAAAGGTGATGACCTCGCCCGTGTCTGTATCGAAAAAATAGTCAAAGGAGTCCCTTGTAATATCCTCCATCGCCTTCTGTATTTCATCAAAATTGATTTTAAGTTGTTTCATGCAAAATTAACCTACTAAGGAGTTAATAAGTAAGGACACATTTAAACACCCTCCCCTTAATCCCCTCCCCTCAAGGGAGGGGCGATTCTAACGTCCCCTCTCCCTTGAGGGGAGAGGGCAAGGGTGAGGGTGTGTGGCTTGACTTACGAACTCATTATTAAATCCGGCAAAACAAGGTCTCTATCAGTCTTTCATTATATGCAACCGATGGGCTAATTCTTTGAATTGCGCATCTTTCTCACATGCCTTTAGCCAGTCGCAGCCTTTACAGTATTTTTTCGACCATATGCCGAATATCTCCGGGATCTTCTTTTTTAAATCCTGCCAATGAACTCTTTCGCCAGTTATTACCTTCAACAACCCGACTGCTGCCTGATCCATCTCCGTGATTTCCGTATCAGTAGCTACGGTATAAAGACATTTGCCGGCTTTGAGATATGGGCATAGCGTACAGATGTCGTCAGATCCGCAGGCAACTTCTATCCATTCACCTGCCTCCGCCCTGCATCGGATTCCACGGAGGTTCTCAACAAATTCAGGGCCGTATCCTTCTCCATTATAGAAGTGAAGGCAGACAAGATGATGACCTCTCAGCAGAATCAAGGGGTCACTCGCCGGTTGCAAAAACTTATTACAAACGGCAGGGCTGATGCGATGAAAAGGTCTTGTAGCGACACCTTAATATACTTTAATGCAGCGATCCAGCCTTTTTCTGAAAGACACAGCAGGTTAGATCTGCATTTATGTGTTCTGAATATAAGCCTTTGTCGCATTATAAGACTTTTCATCGCATCAGCCCTGCCGTTTATGCAACGTTTAGGGTCACTAAAGGGTCCTTTGTCCCTGCCTCATCAAAGCCCTTTGCCCTGATAATGCAACTGTCGCATTGTCCGCACGGAATCATTTCGCCGAACTCCGGACCCTGAACATATTTTGGCTGCGGGTCATAGCAGCTCCAGGTCAATGCATAATCAAGACCGAGTCTTGTGCCTTCCCGGATAATATCCGCTTTCTTCATTGAAACGAGGGGAGCTTTAATGGCGAATCGCAAGGCGCCTTCAACCGATATCTTTGTAGCAAGGTTTGCCATCTCTTCAAAAGCCTTTAGATACTCAGGTCTGCAGTCGGGATAGCCGCTGTAGTCTATTGCATTGGCACCGATAAATATATGTCCGGCCTCAAGCGCCTCCGCCCATGCAAGGCCAAAGGAAAGAAAAATCGTATTGCGGGCAGGAACGTATGTTACAGGGATGAGGGATGAATCCTTTGTCCTTTCTTTTGGCACTTCGATATCAGAGGTCAGGGCCGACCCGCCGATTTCTCTTAAATCAAAGGAAAGGACAAGATGTTTTTCCACTCCAAGGGCGGACGCAACCATCCTTGCAGATTCAAGCTCTCTTTTATGTCTCTGGTTGTAATCGAAACTTAGGGCATATATTTGAAAGCCTTCCGCTTTTGCGATTGCAAGGGTTGTAGCGGAATCGATCCCGCCGCTCAGGAGTACGACAGCCTTCATCTAATAAATATCATCTCCGGTCCCCTCTCTGCCGTCCGTTCCGGAACTCAACACGCTAAAGGAATGTCCGTCTTGTCTGTAGATATATGGGTTCCCCCAGGGATCATGTGTCACTTCAACCATATCAAGGGTTTCAGGAAACGAACCATGTTGAAACCGATAGGTTTCAATCTTGAACCTGAGATCATCAATGTCCCGCGACGCGCGGAATCCGTTGAATACCTGATTGGAGTCTATAAAAAAGGAAAGGAAGGAAAAAATAAAGGCAATCGTAACAACCAGAAGCGGGAGAAAACGCAGGGAAAAGCCGGGCTTTATCGTCTCGATACCGGGCGTTTCAGCTATAACAGGCAGGACCTCTTTTACCTCAATAACTTCTTTCTCAAGGAGTGAGACTAAAGTTCTTGAGACTAAAAAATCGTCCTTGCCCGAAATATCAATAATCGTGCTTACATCATTTTCTCCGTCGATAAGCAGGAGGAACTCCTGCTCTTCCTCATTCAGCTCGGCAGCGCTTCCGGCTTTTTTTATAAAGACAACATCCAGTGTGATCTTTCCCTCAATCGATGTCCACTCATCTACAATCCGCAGTCCTTCCATGAGAATGTGCTGTGTATCGATTGATATGGGAACATCCTTGTCCGCAGGTATAGCCTGAGGCGTGAAATCATAGGCCCCCTCTTTCCAGTTGAATATCTGAACGACTGTTTCTTTTATCTGGCCGATAAGTATTTCCTCAACCTCTTTCTTGTCTACAAGTCCTTTCCTGATAAGGAGGTTGCCGATTTTGACGTTAGTGCTTTTCTGTTCAGTGAGGACAGTCTGAAGAGTTTCTTCATTTAGAACGCCCTTTTTCACGAGCACCTTGCCGAGCCTGTTCGCTTCTATCCTTCTTTTAGACTCGGCTCCCGATATGTTTCCGTCAATAAAAAGCAGCCTTACCTTATCCAGCCTGCCCTCGATAGTAAGCACGCCGGTTTTTCGCTGGAAAAAGATAAGCTGAAGAATATCGGCAAACCCGAAATCCTTGAGAGATCCTTCTAAAGCCATCCCTTTGCAATCCTCCGTCTTGTAACGATATTAGACAGCGCATACATTATGAAAAGAAAAATCAGGGACAAGAGGTTAATCCAGAAATGCGAGAAACCCGACATCTCTATGGTAAATACGGTATTCATCACCGGAATGAAAAGGAACAAGAGAAAAGGCCACAGGAATATGAGACCTTGCAGGACATTCCCTGCATATATCTGGGCCAACCCCGGCAACAGGAACGAGTTAATCTTAATGACGGACCGTTTCTTCTTCCGGTGCTCATATACGGTAAGGAGCCGGGCAACCCTTTCCTTTGCATCCAGTTCGTCAATTTTCACAAGGGACCTGTAGCATTGCAAACACATATGGCCCCACAGGATATGTTTTTCGCACTTGCTGCACAGGATTTTCCCGCACCGTTTGCAACGGTAAGCCCAGCCTTTAAACCGCCTGTCTGAAATGAAAAAGAAAACGGCCATAAGAAATGCAATGACCGGTATTGCTAAAGGAGGTAAAACCGAAAGCCCAAAAGTAGATGAACGGACGGTTTTCCGCTGAATGTATTTCAACATTTCAAAAAAAGTCAGGGTTTCATCAATTACAAGTCTGTTCGGATTCCGTCCCGCAATTGCCCTGAATTGTGAAACCGCTTCCCGGTTGAGCGCCTGTGCAGATAGAAAGTATTCATCGCCTTTATCAAAAACGAATGTTTCTCTGTATGCCTGGCTGAGATTGTACAGCGCGGAAGGAAGCGGCTTTAATTCTTTAGATTTCATATATAGTTCTTTTGCCTTGTCAAGATTATTCAGGGCGAAATAACAATTGGCAAGGTTATTGTACGTTCGGGGTTCGGGGTTCATCCGGACCAGCTTGTTGTAGCTTTCTATCGCCGCATCGTATTTTCCTTCACGCTTCAAAGCGAGCGCATAGGAGAAGATCTCGGCAGGGTCTTTCCCGTCCCTTAAGAGAGAAAGCGCATAGGCATTACCTTTCGATTCATTCACACGGACAATTGCCTTAAATGCTCCCGAGGCCGATGTATCGAGAACCAGTGAAAAGACATTCAACACCCAGGGCAAAGCGAAAAGAAACAGAATATACAGATAGAAGACGGTCCTGTCCCATTTGCCTCTGTAGAAACTGATGAGCATGAGCAGGCAGCCCAATAGATAAAGCGGTCCCAGGAGGGCAAAGACAAAGGACAGGAGAAGCAATAACCGGTTCCTGGTTTCTTTGATATCATGAAAAAACAGCGGCATATCTCTGGGGACTCTAACAAGTATAAGTATGAGAATTGAGACAATAAAGGAGAGGATTATAGCGGTAAAGAGAGAAGCGGTAAGCATAAAGGACCACCAGAAATTCCGTTTATAAGCGTCTATTCCCTGCCTGATGTAATCGAAGGTCTCAAATAAACCCGGGGCTTTTAAGCTGAAGCTCGTCTTTGATAGTTCAAAATAAACGGGCGGGAAATCCGGGGAATACCGTTGGGCTTCTTTCAGAAGGCTTCCGGCCCGGACGCGGTCCGTCTTTGACTGCTGAATGAGCAGATATGAATAAGGCTCGGAATTTTTTATACCCCTGTTAAGCTGGTCTTCATACAGATCTTCCCCAAGCGAAAAAGAAGGGACGGACAGAAGATATAAGATAAAAAAGATACAGAGTTTTTTCATGCCCGTTGTCCTATTTTCCTCTCCGCACCTTTCAGGAGCCTCATGATATTGTCGCCATGCCGGATGATAATAAACACGGAGATGAAAGCCGCGATAAGCAGTTTTTCCTTGTTTTCGAAGTCGAAGAGATAAATATTTAACGGCAGGAGGGCGAACGATATAATGGCCCCGAGAGATGAATAGCGCGTAAAAATTGCGACAATGAGCCATATGGCAATAGTAAGAAGCGCCGGCGTCGGAGAATAGATGATAAGCACGCCAAGGCTTGTGGCAACACCTTTGCCGCCCCTGAATTTCAGGAATACGGAAAAATTATGCCCCAGGATTGCGGAGATACCCATTAGTCCCTGATACCATAAGCCCACGCCGAAATATCCGCCCAATGCCACAGTCGATGTGCCTTTCAAAATGTCCCCCAAAAGGGTCAGGGCGGCAGGGCCTTTGCCTATAGACCTCAAGACGTTTGTAGCCCCTATGTTTCCGCTGCCGACTTTCCTGAGATCAACGCCCTTTGCCTTTGCTATTATTATACCAAACGGGATTGATCCGACAATAAAAGAGACGATTAAAAGTGCAATAATTAATATCATATCCTTTTTCCGAAGGATATCGTATAGTTGACTCCCGACACAATAGACAAAACCAGGGCCAGCCAGATAAGAACGATCCCAATGTCATAAAGATTAATATTGAAAAGGCTCCTGTTCAGGATAAGACAGAGGACAGCGGCTATCTGTACCCCTGTTTTTATCTTTCCTCCCAGTTCCGCAGGGATGATAATATCCTTTGAAAGGGCGACAACCCTGAGCCCGGTCACAAGGAATTCCCTGACGATAATTATAATGGCTATCCATGCAGCAAGCCGTTCCATGTCAACAAGCACAATCAGGGCGGATATCACAAGGAACTTATCGGCTATAGGGTCGAGGATGATCCCGAACTTTGTGATATCGCCTGAACGCCTCGCAAAGTATCCGTCGAGGAAATCCGTTAACGAAGCAATACTAAAGACAAGGGCGCCGAAAATAGGATGAAGGTATACGGAAAAGACAAAAACAGGAATGAGAACGATCCTGCTGAGGGTAAGCAAAGTCGGCAGATTCAGTTTAAGAGTACTCATCGATAAGTTCCTTCAGAAGCCCCTTTGCCCTGAGAATAAAGTCACAAACTTCCCTGACCGCTCCTTTTCCGCCTTCTTTTTTTGTTATCATTTTCACACGGCGCTGAACGGCTTCATGGGCATCGGCAACGGTAACGGGAAGACCGCACATATTCAGCAATGACAGATCGACGATATCATCACCCACATAGGCTATTTCGCTATTGTTAAGGGCATATCTTTCCGCTACCTGCCTGTAAGCTTTTTTCTTGTCATAGCACTTCTGGAAAACATCTCTGATTCCGAGTTCCTTTGCCCTTCTCTCGACCACCCTCGAATATCTGCCGGTGATCAAAGCAACCGGAATCCCTTTTCTCATAAGCATTTTAATCCCGTGGCCGTCACGTACATGAAAAGTTTTCAGTTCATTGCCCTTATTGTCGAGTATTATCCCGCCATCGGTGAGAACACCGTCAACATCAAGTATGAGAAGTTTTATATTACGCGCAATCCCGATAAGCTCTTTCTGAGACGGTTTTTTTATCATTCGTATAAAAAAAGTATATCAAAGAAACCAAAAAAAGTCATTGTGAGATCATATAGAGTTTTCTGAGTTGCATTGAAAAAAGGTATAATGTAAATGTTTATTAATCATTTGGAGATATGCTATGCAAATGAATGAGGAAAGCAGCCACGGACAATCTCCGGGGCGGCAAGAAAATATCCGCACCGGGCTGAGTATGGAAGCGATCAGGCAATCCGTGCTTGACAAACTTTATTTCCAGCTCGCAAAGGTCCCGGATTCTGCAACGCGGAACGACTGGTATCTGGCTCTTTCGTATACAGTCAGGGACAGGATGATGCAGCGCTGGATCAAAACGCTCCGGAACTTTTCGGAAGACATAACAGTCGTCGCGTATTTATCTGCCGAGTTTCTCCTAGGCCCGCAATTAGGAAGCAACCTTATCAATCTCGGCATTTATGACCAGGTTTCCCGGGCCGTGAAAGGGTTAGGTTTAAATTTGCAGGAACTTATCGGGCAGGAGGAAGAGCCCGGGCTTGGCAACGGCGGCCGCGGGAGGCTCGCAGCCTGCTATTTGGATTCACTTGCAACGCTCGAAATACCTGCAATCGGATACGGGGTGCGCTATGAATTCGGCCCCTTTGGTCAGGGAATCCGGGACGGATACCAGATTGAGATGACTGATAAATGGCTTTGCGCCGGTAACCCCTGGGAGGTCCCGCGCCCCGAGATTACTTACGACGTAAAGCTCGGCGGCCGCACCGAGTCGTATTATGACGAGCAGGACAGTTTCCGGGTGCGCTGGCTTCCCAAATTTTCGATCAAAGGGACTGCTTATGATACGCCTGTCGCAGGCTATGGAGTTGCAGCAACAAACCTGCTGCGGCTATGGAAGTCCGAGGCTGTCGGGTCTTTTGATTTCGAGGCCTTCGGCAACGGCGAATATTTCAGCGCGCTCAATGAGAAGATCGCCTCGGAATCTATCAGCAAGATTCTCTATCCGGATGACGAGCCATACGCCGGCAAGCATTTACGTCTTGCGCAGCAGTACTTCTTTATCTCCTGCTCTCTGCAGGACATGCTCCGCCAGCACCTCCTGAGATGGAAAAGCATCCATACCTTCTCCGACTCTTTTGCGACGCAACTGAATGATACCGATAACGCAATAGCCGTGGCAGAGCTGATGAGGCTCCTCGTAGACGAACATCTGGTGAACTGGGACAAAGCATGGTATATCACTCAAAACACCTTTTCATATACTAACCATACGATTCTGCCTGAAGCCCTTGAGAAGTGGCCGTTGCCCCTGTTCGCAGGCATCCTCCCGAGGCACGTTGAGATTATCTATGAGATAAACCGGCGCTTTCTTGACGAGATATGTTTAAAGTATCCCGACAATAATGATAAGTTCTCCAGTCTATCTATTATCGATGAAAGTGATCAGAAGTATGTCCGGATGGCGCATCTTGCAAGCCTGGGAAGTCATATTATCAACGGAGTTTCGGAAATCCATTCGGAGCTGCTTAAGAAGACGATACTCCCGGACATTTACGAGTTGTATCCCGAGAGGTTCTTTAATGTAACCGACGGAGTGACGCCAAGGCGCTGGATCGTGCTCGGTAATCCGGGGCTCGCTGAACTCATCACGAATACTATCGGGGACCGCTGGATAGGTCAATTTGAGGCAATAAAACAGCTTGAATCCTTTGCCAATGAACCGGTCCTTATAAAAAAGTGGCGGCAGGTTAAGTTTGAAAACAAACAGGATCTCGCCGGGATCATTCATGACCGGACCGGGATTTCGGTTGATCCCGATACTCTTTTCGACATACAGATGAAGAGCTTTCAGGAATATAAGCGCCAGCATCTCAATGTCCTTCACATAATCACGCTCTATAACAGGATCAGGAAAAACCCGCGGATAGACATCACGCCGCGCACCTTTATCTTTGGAGGCAAGGCGTCTCCAGGATATTTCACGGCGAATCTCATCATCAAACTGATCAATTCCGTTGCCGAAGTTGTGAACAATGATCCGGATGTAGCGGGACGACTGAAGGTCGTTTTCTTCCCCGGCTTTAATGTAAAGAACGGTCAAAGGATTTATCCTGCCGCCGATCTCTCCGAACAGATCTCCACGGCAGGGAGAGAGGCATCCGGGACGGGAAGCATGAAATTCTCCATGAACGGCGCCTTAACGATAGGTACGTTAGACGGAGCGAACATTGAGATACGTAAAGAGGCCGGGGACGAAAACTTTTTCCTCTTCGGTTTGACTGCCGATGAGATTTACACCATGAAATCCCAAGGCTATAATCCCATGGTTTACTATAATGCTAATCCGGGCCTGAAAGAAACGATCGATCTCATAAGTTCAGGATTCTTTTCCCCAAAAGACATAACCCTGTTCAAGCCTTTGGTTGACTCACTGCTCCGTCGCGATGAGCACATGGTCCTTGCCGATTATCAATCCTATACCGACTGCCAGGACCGCGTAGGCACGGCTTTTAAAGACCGGAAAAAGTGGACGAAGATGTCGATCCTTACTGTTGCAAGGATGGGGAAGTTCTCATCAGACCGGTCCATCCGTGAGTACTGCGAAAAAATATGGCACGCCAAACCTATGAAAATCGACCTTGAGGATATATAAAATACGGCAGACGCGATGTCATCACATATCTGCAGACAATTAACGCTCAGTAAAAAACTCTTTATATGCCTTATAGAGTTCCGTTTTCTCGTAGTCAACTTGCCGCGCCGGTACATGGTCAAAGCTATATATAGTTGCTCCGGGGCATGAGAGAATTATCGGCGAATGGGTGGCTATGATGAACTGGGCATGGTCTGCCTTGCCCATATCCTGCAATAAGTCGATCAGTTCAATTTGTCTTTTTGGTGAAAGGGCGGTTTCAGGTTCGTCCAGGAAATAAAGCCCTTTGATTTTGAAGCGAGACCTGAAATAGGACATGAGAGACTGACCGTGGGACTGGGTCATCAGGGATTTTCCGCCGAAATAGTTGAGGATTTCAGGGCTGGCCGAGGCCCATTCGTCCAGAAACCGGGCAAAATCATGGAATATCGCGGAGGCAAAAAAGGAGCCCTGGACAATGCCGTTGGTCCATTCAATATCAATGAACCTGTAAAACTCCTCCTCGTAAGGGTTATGCTCGAAACGTCTTCTGTCGGTGTTCTGCCATATATGGATTGAACATCTACGGGCTATGGCTTCAAGCAGAGTGGATTTGCCTGTCCCGTTCTCTCCGGTAAAAAAGGTTACCGGAGAGAAAAATTCGAGACTTCTCGTCTTATGAAAGATATCGAGGCTGAAGGGATATCGGTCCCTGACCGGATATTGCTCCGGGAAAAGCAAAACTCTTTTCAGATGCACTACTTCGGATTCATCGCCTCTCTGAGGGCTTTGCCTACCTTGAAATGCAGAACCCTCTTCTCGGGAACCTCAACCTTATCGCCCGTCTTTGGATTACGGGCGCGGCGAGGTTTTCTGTGCTTCGGCTTGAAATTTCCGAACCCACGTATCTCGATCTTTTCTCCTTTGACAAGAGCGTCCTTTATACTGTCAAAAACGGTTTCAACGACAATCTCTGTCTGCTTTCTTGTGAGGCTTCCAACCCTTTCCGAAACCTTTTCAATGAGGTCCGATTTAGTCATACAACCTCCTTCTATGGTGCAAAAATATATTTTATTTTTACTGAGGGCGAGATATCCGTCAGTTCTTTGGGCATGCTGTTCCTGAGTAAATTTACAAAAGAAAACCGCTCTTTTTTACTGATCACTTCAGGTTCGCCCTTTATCCCTGCAAGTTGAGCCGCAGCCTTTATCGCGTCTTCAAGATTGCCGAGTTCATCTACAAGGCCTGCCTTGACCGCCTGCTCGCCGGTGAAAACTCTGCCGTCCGCAATCTTTCTGACATCCTCCGGCAGCATTTTTCTTCCGTCGGCAACGGCCTTGATAAACTGTTCATGCACATTATCAAGGGCCCCCTGGAGTATCTCTCTTTCTTCTTTGCCGATGCCCCTGAAAACCGAGGCCAGGTCTTTATGTCTTCCGCTCTTGATCACCTCGGTCTTAACGCCGATCTTGTTCATAAGACCCTGAAGATTGGGTATTTCCATAATAACGCCGATTGAACCGGTGAGAGTCCCGGGATTAGCAAATATCTTTGTAGCCGGAGCGGCAATATAGTATCCGCCTGATGCGGCAACGGACCCCATGGATACAACGATCTTCTTTTTAATGACCGCTTTTCTTACTTCCTCATATATTTCCTGTGAAGGCGCCACTGCGCCGCCGGGGCTATCTATACGAAGTACGATAGCCTTTATTGAGGCGTCCTTTACATGATTCTTGATTTCATCAATAGCGTCTTTTGAATCAAGGATGGGACCTTCAACGCGTATCAGGGCAACTCGCTCCCCCAAAGGAATGTTTTTCTGTACAAGAACAAAAAACAGACTGATGATAACAAGGACGAAGAGTACAAGAAAGACCAGTAAGACCTTCTTCATTCCCCGGACCTTTTTAGGTTTCTCATGCTTAGGCCTATCTTCCGTTCTTCGCAATCTACTTTAATAATCCTTATATTTATATCATCACCCGGGTTCAAAACATCTTCAATCCTGCCCGTAGCGGGCTTGACGATCTCTGAAGAATAGACAAGCCCTTCAACCCCGCCATCGAGTTCGACAAAAATGCCGAAATCCGTCAGAGTGAGTACTTTGCCTTTCATTTCAGAGCCGAGTTTAAACCTTTCGGGTATGTCCTGCACCCAGGGATCGGCTTCAATATGTTTAAGGCTTAATGCCATTTTTTCAGACTCGGGCTCCATATTCAATATTATCGCTTCAACCTTCTGCCCTTTCCTTAAAATCTCTGAAGGATGTTTAATGTGTTTGGTCCATGAAAGGTCCGAGATATGTATCAGGGCGTCAATCCCTTCAGGAAGGCCTACAAACACTCCGAAATCCGTAATGGTTTTAACTTTTCCTGATATTTTCTGACCGATTGCATAGCGCTGCGCTACAAGCTCCCACGGGCTCGGCTTGATCTGCTTAATGCTTAGTGAGAGCCGACGTTCATCTTTATCCACCTTGAGCACGACGGCTTCAACCGTTTCCCCGACCGATAAATATTTGGAGGGATGCTTGGGCCTTGGAAGCCAGTCTATCTCGGATATGTGGACAAGACCTTCAAGGCCTTCCTCAAGCTCGATGAATGCGCCGTAATCCGTAATGCTCACCACCTTGCCTGACACCCTATTGCCCACGGGATATTTTTCATCGACGACGAACCAGGGATCGGATTGTTTCTGTTTATATCCCAGGGTGACCTTGTCATGTTCTTTCTCATATTTTAAAACGATTACTTCAATCTCATCTCCGACAGCGAAGAACTCTGAAGGATGATTGATCCTTCCCCAGGAGATATCCGATATATGTAAAAGACCGTCTATTCCTCCAAGATCGACAAAGACGCCGTAGTCCGTAATATTCTTGACGGCGCCCTTCATGATCTGTCCTTCTTCAAGTCTCTTCAGGGTCTCGACTTTCTTTTTCTGAAGTTCTTCTTCAAGGATGGCCCTTCTTGAAACAATAACATTGGAGAGTTTATTGTTCAGCTTCAATACCTTGAAAACCATCTTCTTCCCCATAAGGCTGTCAACGTCCTTTATGGGTTTTACATCCACCTGTGAACCGGGCAAAAAAGCGCTCACCCTTGATATATCAACAGAGAAGCCTCCTTTTGTTTTGCCGACAATCTTTCCCTCCACCGGCTTCCCTTCTTTTAAAGCGGTTTCGAGGAAATCCCATATCTTGATCTTGGTAGCGCGCTCTTTTGACAGGGCCACGATACCCTCGGCATCCTCGATGTTTTCGACATAGACTTCTATTTCAGAGTCCGGCCGAAGGGTTGCTATCTCCTCTTCGGAAAATTCTTCAATCGGTACAAAGCCCTCCGATTTGTAGCCGATGTCGATGATAACGCCGTCCTGCCTTACGGCCAGGACCTTCCCTTTCAGAATTTTCCCTTCTTCGATGCTGTGAAAGGTTTCAGCATAAAGTTTTTCCATTTCATTGTTTTGATTGTTTTGAATTTCCACCAACCTGTCAACCTCCTATATCACTAATTCTTTTCTCTACTTCTTTTATAATCCATTCAGGGGTTGACGCCCCTGCGGTTATGCCGATACGTTTAGCATTGGCAACCCACTTCTTCCTGATCTCGGAGGCTGTTTCAATATGATAGGTCGGGACCGACAACGACTCGCAGAGTTTTGTTAGTTGAGTTGTGTTTGCGCTGTTTTTGCCGCCTGCTACAATCATAACGTCAACCTGCCTGGCCATCCTCGCAGTCTCTTTTAACCTCAGAGCAGTAGAATTACATATAGTATTATATACTTTTATCTCTTTTGCATGTCTTAAAACATCGGAAAGGACTTTTTTCAGGGATTCCAGCGGCTGCGTCGTCTGGACGACAAGCCCGATCCTGTTTTTCAGTCTCGGGAGCGGTGTTTCGGCATTAACAACAATTGCGTCGCTATCTGCATAGCTCATCAGGCTTTGAACCTCTGGATGGTTTTTTTCTCCCAGAATGACTATCTGGTAACCCTCTTCCTTAAGAAGTTTAGCATAATACTGCGCTTTTTTTACAAATGGACACGTTGCATCTATTATTTCGCAGCCGCTTGAAGCTATCTCTCCTGAAAGCTGAAGAGGTATCCCATGTGTCCTTATAATCAATGCCTTGACGTCGTTTTTTGTTTTATAGTCTTCAAGAGGAATAATCCCTTTCTTCTTAAGCGTCTCGACAACCTGGGGATTATGAATGATCGGGCCGAGGGTATAAACCCCTTTGCGTTTTTCAGAGGCCAGCTTAAAAGCCATATCAACAGCCCTCTTGACCCCGAAACAGAACCCCGCAGTCTTTGCTATGATTATTTCCATTTCAGCTTTTTACATAATCAAGTATTTTTTGTATAACCTGTTGTATCGACAGATTCGATGAATCTATTAAAAAGGCGTCGGACGCCACGGTAAGCGGGGCTATATCACGACCCGCATCCCTTTGGTCCCGGTCCATTATACTTTGCATGGCCTCATCCATGGCAATATCAATGCCCTTCTCTTTAAACTGCAGGAAACGTCTTCCGGCCCTCTCCTCAACGGAGGCATCCAGAAAGACTTTCTTGCCCGCCTTTGGAAATACCACCGTTGTCGTATCTCTTCCTTCCACGACGAGATTATTCAGCAAAGCGGCGTTCCTCTGGGCGTCAAGAAGAAAATCCCGCACTATCTTTCGCGCGGAGAAGACGGAGGAGTAGTGGTCGATCTCCTTTGATCGTATTTCATCCGAAACATCCCTGCCGTTTAAAAAGACCTTTCCATCAATAAAACGCACATCGGTACTGCCGAGAACTTCACCAAGTTTATCATCACTGTCGTCGGTTTCAGCGCCTTTATTTCTCAGGGAAACCGCAATGGCCCTGTATAGGGCGCCGGTGTCAAGATAATTGTAGCCAAGCTCCTTTGCAATAAGTTTGGCAACGGTTGTCTTGCCGGCGCCTGAAGTACCGTCTATTGCAACAACCTTTTTCATAAGGTAAGCCTCCTGATGATATCGAAAAAGCCCGGGAAGGATATATTAACGGAAGACATGCCGTTTATGGTTGTCTTGCCTTCCGCGATAAGCCCTGCAATAGATAGAGCCATAGCGATCCGGTGGTCGTCATAACTTTCGAGGACGCTGCCTTTCAATATGCTTTTGCCCTTTATGCTAAGTCCGTCCGGGTACTCTTCAACCTCTGCGCCCATTTTCCGGAGTTCCGTAACCATGCTTTTAATTCTGTCGGACTCCTTTACCCTCAATTCCTCCGCTCCTCTGATGGTTGTAATGCCTTCAGCCCGGGTTGCCGCCACACAGAGTATCGGGAACTCATCTATCAATGATGGGATATCTTCTTTGGTTAAGGTAATTGCCTTAAGATCCGGACCATTTGAGCAATGGAGGTCCGCTATAGTTTCACCCGATACCTCTCTCGTATTATGGACTTCAATACGGGCGCCCATTTTGTTAAGAGCCGTAAGAAGACCTGTGCGCGTGGGGTTTATTCCTACTCCTTTGGCCGTTATATCTGCGTCCCTGATTAATAAGGCCCCTACAATAAAGAATGCCGCCGAAGAAAAATCACCGGGCACGTAGATATCAGTCCCTTTTAATTCCGTTCCGCCTTTGATAGAAATATTAAGCCCGTCTATCTTTATATCCGCGCCGAATGAAGGAAGCATACTTTCCGTATGATCTCTTGATCTTGAAGGTTCGCTTATTGAGGTCTCTCCGTCTGCATAGAGACCTGCCAGAAGAATGGCGGATTTCAACTGAGCGCTTGCAACAGGCAAAGGGTATTGTATAGGCAGCAGTTTTTTCCCTTGTATTGCAATGGGCGGATATTTGTTGCCTGCCCTTGCAATAATCCCGGCGCCCATGCGGCTTAAGGGAACAATCACCCTTCCCATAGGCCTTGATCTTAATGATCCGTCTCCTGTGAGGACCGAGAAGAACGGATTTCCTGCAAGCACTCCGGAGAGCAGCCTGATAGTCGTCCCCGAATTGCCGCAATCAATTACGTCCCCCGGTTCGTTCAGGCCGTAAATGCCTTTGCCGTTGACGAGAATATCATCGCCCCTGTCATCAATATCAACGCCTAAAGACCTGAAAGCGTTTAACGTGCTCATAGGGTCTTCCGCCCTGAGAAAGTTTTTTATAACGCTTTTGCCTTTTGATAAAGACGAGAATATTATCGATCTGTGTGATATTGATTTATCAGGGGGAGGAGAAAATTCGCCTTGAAATCTCTTAGCCTTGATGAATTCAATTCTGTCCAATACCTTCCCTCAGTGTACGGGCTTTTCTGAAATCCCTTTCGATGGATTCAGCATCAGAGTCTCTGATATACTGACTTGCCCTATCGAGATTACGCTTAAAGAGCTCGAGAGATTCAAGGATAAAGTCTTTATTGAGAAGACAGATATCTCTCCACAATTCAGGCGCGCTTGAGGCTATCCTTGTAGTATCCTTAAACCCCTGCCCTGAAAATGCAAGATAGGAACCGTCCATATCCGCAACCGTATTCATTATTTCATACGCTATGAGATGCGGCAGATGGCTTACGGCCGCATAGATCCTGTCATGCTCATCAGGATCGATTATCTTTATAACGGAACCGAAGATTTCCCACAGAGCCGTAATCTTTGCAAGGGCTTCCCTGTCGGTTTTTTCCGTCGGAGTTATGATGCATTTAGCGCCTTTAAAGAGGTCCGCGCCTGCCGAGTCGATACCTGAGCGGTCGCTTCCCGCAATAGGGTGTACCCCGACAAAATGAACGCCTGCCGGCATTAATGCCTCCATATCGCGAACGAGTCTCCCTTTTACGCTTCCTGCATCCGATACAATGGCGTTCTTTTTTAATGCCCCTTTAATCTTTTTAAAAAGATCAACAAAGCTTCCAACGGGCACGGCAAATAAAACAAGGTCCGCGCCGTCGCAAGCCTTTGATGGGTCAAGATCAAAGGAGTCGATGATCCCTTCCTCTTTAGCCCTTAATAAATTGTCTTCTTTCCGGCCATGTCCTGCTATTTCATTACATAGTCCGTGCTTTCTCATGGCAAGGGCAAAAGAAGCGCCGATAAGGCCGACGCCAAGTATGGTTACTTTATGAAAATGCATATTCCCGTTTCCTTAATTTTGCATTTGTTTTTATATTTCTCTTCCCACCGCTTTTGCTATGGGTTTTAATTCTTTCATCAACTTTTTAAAATCATCCGGCTTCAAAGACTGTTCACCGTCCGACAGCGCTTCTTCAGGGTTTGTGTGGACCTCGATGAGAAGACCGTCTGCGCCTGCCGCTACGGCAGCCTTTGCCATAGGGGCGACAAGGTCCCACTTGCCGACGCCGTGGCTTGGATCAACAACAACCGGCAGATGGGTAAGCTTCTTCAGCACCGGGACTGCGCTGAGGTCAAGGGTGTTCCTTGTAGCTGTCTCGAATGTTCTGATGCCCCTTTCGCAGAGGATCACTTTATGATTCCCACGGGACATGATGTACTCTGCCGCCATGAGCCATTCTTTTATTGTTGAAGACAAACCTCTTTTTAAGAGTACGGGTTTCTTGCCTGTGCCGACTTCGAGGAGCAGCCTGAAATTTTGCATGTTCCTTGCCCCGATCTGGATAATGTCGGCGTATTTTGAAATTACCTCCATGTCCCTGGGGTCCATCAGTTCCGTCACAACCGGAAGTCCGGTTTTTTCTCTTGCGTCTGCAAGGTATTTGAGACCTTCTTCGCCAAGTCCCTGGAAGGAATAGGGAGAAGAACGGGGCTTGAAAGCGCCTCCCCTGATAAAAGAAGCGCCCGCAGCCTTAACCTTTTCAGCAATGCTCATTAACATGGTCTTGTTTTCAACTGCACAGGGACCCGCAATCACCTGTATCTTTTTACCTCCGATGAACTTGCCTTTAACATTGATTACGGTGTTGTCCGCCTTAAATTCCCTGCTCGCAAGCTTGTAGGGTTTAAGAATGCGCATCACATCTTCGACGCCCGGCATTATACTTATGCCGTTTTCTTCTTCCTCGGTTATTTTCGAGGTGTCCCCGATGACCCCGATTATGGTCCTCTCGGTGCCCTTTGAAATATTCGCCTGAAGACCCCTGTTTTCAAGCTTCTTTACTATATGTTTTAGTTGTGCTTCAGTTGCTCCCGGTTTTAATACTATTATATCCATGTATATCCTCCTGCAAAAACTTAGTCATTCAGTTATTAAGGACCTTTTTCAACGCTTCGATAAACCGCCTGTTTTCTTCGGGCAGCCCGATGGTCACCCTGATTTCAGAGGGTCCCATGGGCCGGACAATTATACCCTCTCTTAACAATTTATTGTAAAGTTCGCCGGCATTCTGTTCCAGCGGCATATAGATAAAATTTGCCTCGGTAGGAACATATTTTATGCCGAGTGTTTCAAGCTGCGCGTAAAGGAACCCTTTGCCCTGTGCATTGACCGCCCGTGAAGTCTGAACATGTTCGTCGTCCTGCAAAGCCTGTAAAGCGGCCTTTTGAGCAAGGGAATTCGTATTGAAAGGAGGCCTGAGTTTGTTCATCTCTGTAACAATATTCTTTTGCGCAAGGCCGTAACCGATCCTGAGACCGGCAAGGCCGTATATCTTGGAGAAGGTCCTGAGAATTAAAATATCCCTTCCATCCCTGAAATGTTTCATGCTGTCTGCATATCCCGGGTCCGTTACATATTCGATATACGCCTCATCCGCTACAACAAGCACGCCGTCCGGAATGCGCTTCATCATCCGGTCGAATTCCTCTTTTTTATTGATGGTGCCGGTAGGATTGTTCGGGTTTGAAATAAAAAGTATTTTTGTCTTAGTAGTAACCGCATCTGCCATAGCGTAAGGTCATGGGTATAATCCTTTAAAGGTATCTGCACGGACTTGCCCCCCTGCGCCTGGACGGACATGGAATAGACGACAAAAGACGGATGGGCCATTACCGCTTCATCCCCGGGCTGAATGAATGTCCTGACGGCAATATCAAGCAGTTCATTCGAGCCGTTGCCGAGGATAACCTCATCTTCCTTTATAGAAAGTCTTTCAGCTAACGCCTCTTTGAGATAGTACCCGCTTCCGTCAGGGTATCTGTTCAAACCGGTTGATACATCAGGGACCATAATGCTCTGCAACAGAGCCTTCATGGCTTTCACCGAAGGCCCAAGGGGGTTCTCATTGGATGCAAGCTTTACAGAATTTTGAATGCCCAGATCGCGTTCGAGTTCTTCAACCGGCTTACCCGGGACATACGGTTTTATTGCGGAAACATAATCAGGCGGTTTTATCATGATAAATCACCTTGCGGATAGGAACCAAGCAATTTAAGATAAAGACAGTTGTCTTTCATCTCTTCTATCACCCCTTTCAATTTTTTGTCTTCCACATGTCCTTCCATGTCGACAAAGAATATATATTCCCACGCCTTCCGCTTTGAAGGTCTGGATTCTATTTTGGTCAGGTTTACCTTTGCCTTTTTAAACGGTTCAAGGATGTTATAAAGGGCGCCCGGTCTGTCTTTTATAGAGAACATAATAGAAGTTTTGTCCTTGCCGGTTTTATCAGGAAACTCTTTTGATATAACAAGAAATCTTGTAAAGTTATTTTTATTGTCTTCTATGCTTTTTTCGACAAATTCAAGGTGGTATAGCTCTGCCGCCAGTTCGCCGGCAATAGCCGCCGCATCATTATCATGTGAAGCGAGTTCCGCTGCATTTGCACTGCTTGTAGCTTCAACTATCGGTATGCCGGCCATATTCAGGGCAAGCCATCGTCTGCATTGAGCGGTCGGGGGAGAAAAAGAATAAATCTTCTTTATCTTTGCCTTGTCGCCGCTCTTTGACAAAAGGTTGTGAGTTATCCTGAGCATCACCTCGGCGGAGACCTTGAGATCATAGTCCATAAACAGGTCGATGGTATAACTGATAACGCCTTCGGTCGAATTCTCTATGGGGACAACCCCGAATTCAGCATTACCGGATTCGACTGCATCAAAAACATCCTTTATAGTCCCGACCGGAACGAATTCCGTAGAAGATCCGAAATGTCTTATCGCCGCCATATGGGCGTATGTTGCAAGGGGTCCCAAACAAGCCACTTTCAGCGGCTCTTCGAGAGACAAACAGGCCGAGAGGATTTCCCTGAATACTACTTTCAGGGCAGCGTTGGGGAAAGACCCTTTATTGAGAGTTGCAAGACGTTGAAGTATAGAACGTTCACGCTCGGGTGAATAGAATTTTGCATTTTTACTACGTTTGATATGGGCAATGTCAAGAACGATGCGGGTTCTTTTGTTCAGGAGTTCGAGTATCTGATCGTCAATCCCGTCCAACTCCCGTCTGAGTTTTTCAAGCTCCTTCATATAATCCTTTGATTAATAGAAAAACAAGATATGGAATCCCCTTCAGAGGGGAGATTAATAATACTAATTTTATACTTATTTTTACAACAAGTTACACTGCTTGCAGGGAAGAAAGAGATTCTTGCCCGCTACAGTATCATAATTATACTCCTTTTTCCCCTCAAACTCTTTATTATGCCGCAACTCGCACGAACCATCTAAAAGGACGGCGTGCAAGCCGGCCTGACGCCGTAATGATTATAGTGTGCATGAAAAGTTGAAAAACTGCAAAAAAAGAGTGGCAGAAGGGGGAAACTCCTGCCACTATAAAGGGGGGAGTTATAGAGGTTAACGCCTCTATAAAGCACATATTCTATTAAGCAAGTGCTTAATAGAATGCATCAAGAACCTTGGAAATTTCTAATTGATAATTTTTATAAGATTATAAGATAAAGCAATGAACGGTTTTTGGCGTGTTTTTAAAGCTTTTTAATGCATTGGCTGACTTTGTAATATTTGAGGTCGTCCTTTGGATTCTCAGGGGTAAAAACAATTGGTTCCTGCTTTTCATCCATGAGAATGATAAAGTTTTCTTTCATTACCAGTTTGCGAATTGAGATAACTTTGGAAGACCAGACAAAAACGGTGTCACCGCTCTTTACATCTTTGTTTGGCTCAACTAACAACAGATCGAAAGTTTCCAGACCGCCGCATGAGTGTATCCCTTTTGTTGTTATATAAAACGCGCTGGGGTCATCAGTGGTAGCGTATTCAAATGTCTTGGCAACTAAGGATGGATAATCCAGATCAATGCAGTCGCCCCATGACTCAATCTGGGCCTCATCCAGCACAGGCACTCTCCTTGATATGAACATCCTTTCAGCAACATCCGCTTCCAGGACCAACAAAATTTCAAGTGGAACTTCCAGGGACTTGGATAGTTTCAGCAGCGTTTCCCTGCCCGGATTTCTTATTCCCGTAATTAGCTGACTTACATAGGCGCAACTGACGCCCATTCTCTGGGCAAGTGTAATTGCCTTTATGCCCCTTGACTTCATTAGTTTTCTTAGTTTTTCACCAAATGTCATTTTCATGCTTAATTATAATATATTTAATAAATTAATTTAAATAACTTTTGCTAATAACGGAAAAATATACTATTAAGCAGATGATATTAAATATTTCTCCTGCACGCTTCGGTTATATGACCGTCCATTGCTGCGGCAGAAAAAGCTTTTCATATGTCATAAGGGCAAAGCGGTCGGTCATGCCTGCAATAAAGTCGCACACCAATTGGTGCCGCGATGCTTCAGCACCGCGCCTGTTTATATTGTCCTCTTTCGGTATGTCCATGCCTACCTCGCCGGTATGTTCAAGATAATATTCATATAACTCTCTCAGTATTTTCTTTGCCTTTTTGAATTCCCTGATTATCCGTTCGCCTTCATAAACGCGTTCATAAAGAAAATCTCTGAGCATATAAATGCCGGATGAGACTTCATCGCTCATACTAAGAGCGTCAAGGTCTGTCTTGAGAGATCGGTATACGACGTCTTTGACCATTGTGTCTATTCTGGCCGCATGAGTATCGCCAAGCGTCCTGATAATCTGCTTGGGGATTTCGGCTTTTTTTATAAAGCCGGCCCGCGTTGCATCATCAAGATCGTGGTTTACATAAGCAATAATATCGGAGACGCGGACAACCTGCCCTTCAAGGGTGTCGGCTTTTTCATCCTCTGTTTCCGGGAATATAAACCCTTTCCCTTTGGAATGCTTGACGATTCCGTTCCTGACCTCGTATGTCAGATTCAGTCCCTTCCCCCCCTTTTCGAGGAAATCAACAACTCTCAGGCTCTGGATGTAATGATGAAACCCCCCGGGGTGTATTTCCCGCAATATCTCTTCACCTGCATGTCCGAAGGGAGTGTGGCCAAGGTCATGGCCGAGCGCAATTGCTTCCGTCAGATCGTCGTTTAGTCTCAACGCCCTTGATATGGTCCTTGCTATCTGTGAAACCTCAAGGACATGGGTCAGGCGTGTACGGTAATGGTCTCCCTTAGGTGCAAGGAATACCTGTGTTTTGTGCTTTAATCTTCTGAAGGACTTTGAATGGATAATCCTGTCTCTGTCCCGCTGAAAGCACGTCCGGATATCGCCCTCTTTTTCAGGCCTTAATCGTCCTTTAGTGCGGAAACTCAGGCACGACCGAGGATGAAGGATTTTTTGTTCGATCTCTTCTGTCTGCTCACGAATAGTCAAAAGGAACCTCCAGCACTTTATTGATACTACATTTTTAGAGATAAGTAAAGAGGAATTTTATTTCACAGGTTGATAAAAGACTTCTAAAGAGGGTATATTATTAATTAAATTTTTTCGGAGGTGTATTATGTCTTTAAATCTTATAGATATAGCCCATGCGATGGCGCCGGGCCAGCAGGGAAGCGCCGGGCCGGGGGGCGCTACAGGGCTTTTAAGCAGCCTTGTTCCGCTTGTTCTTATTTTTGTAATCTTTTATTTTCTGCTGATTAGACCGCAGCAGAAAAAGGCCAAAGAACATAAAAATATGATCGATAATCTGAAAAAGGGCGACAAGATTATTACCTCCGGCGGCATATATGGCATTATCGAGGCCGTCGGTACAAACACCGTTACACTCAAGGTTGGAGAAAATACGAAGGTTAAACTCGGCAAGCCATATGTTGCAGCGCTCCGGGCTTCTTCTGATGAAGACTAATAAAAAAAATCTAAATATATAAAGACAAAATTCCAAATAAAATTCAAAACGTCTTATTGAAATAGATTAAAGAATTAAATTAAGATTATTTAGAGTCTGTGTATTAAGTACGATTCCGTAAAAAATTCGTCATTCTCGCGAAGGCGGGTCACCACAGCGACTCGCCGAGGCGAGAATCCAGTGTTTTCAATGCCTTCTGGATCCCCCGGTCAAGCCGGAGGATGACAAATACTGAGTTTATACACAGATACTATTTAGATTTTAGAAATTCAAATTTGGGATTTAACAGTTTATGGAGGTTTAATGAAGAAAAACATTCTCTGGAGATTGAGTTTAATCGGCATAACTATTGTTCTTGCAGTTATATTCTTCCTTCCCAACACCCCCGGTTTTCAGTATATGCCGGAATGGTGGAGACAAAACATGCCCAACAAAGGTATTGTTCTCGGGCTTGACCTCCAGGGAGGACTGCATCTCGTCTTTGAGGTAGAGGGCGACAAGGCTGTCGAGATAACGACTGAAAGATATGCATCAAGACTAAAGGAACTGTTAGCAAAGAAGAAGCTGACTGCCGATGCAACCGTAAGCGGTTTGAATATCACGGTAAGCCCGTCAAATCCCGATATAAAGAAGGCGATTGAAGACGGTTTCCCGACCCTTGCGCCTGTTGAAACCGGGAGCAAGCTTGTATATCGCCTCTCGGACAAAGAGGCTAAAAGAATAAAGGACACATCCGCAGATCAGGCCCTTGAAACAATCCGAAACAGGATCGACCAGTTCGGTGTTTCCGAACCTACAATACACAGACAGGGGGAAAACGAGATCGTTGTCCAGCTTCCCGGTGTAAAAGATCCGAAAAGGGCAATTGACCTGATCGGCAAAACCGCCCAGCTCGAATTCAAGATCGTTGATGACGAAGCAAAAATGGCGGCAGAGCTTCCACAGACGATATCGTCCGGAGAAGAAGAGAAAATTCTCGAACAGTTTGCCGGGAAGATACCGGAAAATACCGAAATCCTTTTCGAGAAAAAGATCAATACGGAGACGGGCGTAGTCAGGAAGATTCCGATAATGGTGAAAAAGCAGGCGGCCTTGACCGGAGATCTCTTAAGCGACGCAAAGGTAAATATCGACTCGCGTTTTAGTGAACCTTATGTTTCGATTTCATTCAACGACGCAGGCGCAAAAACCTTTGAAGATGTCACCGCCGCCAATGTAAAAAAGAGAATGGCGATCATACTCGACAATACCGTGTATTCGGCCCCTGTTATTCAGGAGCGGATAGCAGGCGGCAACGCCCAGATAACCGGAAGCTTTACCATGGAAGAAGCAAAGGACCTGAGCATTGTGTTAAGGGCCGGCGCACTTCCGGCGCCCATGAAGATGCTTCAGAATGTAACCGTAGGCCCGTCACTCGGACGTGATTCCATCGAGGCAGGCAAAATGGCCGGAATGATCGGTACCATTGCAGTTGTCATATTCATGATAATATATTACAGGCTTTCCGGTGTTATTGCCGATTTTGCCCTTTTTCTTAATATCGTCCTCCTACTCGGCGCAATGGCGTCCCTGAACGCAACGCTTACTATGCCCGGTATAGCGGGGATAATCCTCGCAATCGGTATGGCCGTTGACTCTAATGTCCTTATGTTCGAGCGGATGAGGGACGAACTGCGTGCAGGAAAGACACCGCGTGCAGCAGTAGATTCAGGCTATCACAAGGCGTTCTGGACAATCTTCGATTCCCATGTAACAACTTTGATTACGGCAGCCGTGCTGTTTCAGTTCGGCACCGGCCCGATAAAGGGTTTTGCCGTGACCTTAAGCCTGGGTGTTTCGATAAATCTTTTTACCGCGCTGATAGGCACAAAATCAGTCTTCGACATCATTAACAGCAAACGTGAATTAACGAAATTGAGCATATAGGAGAGTACATGATTGAGCTGATTAAAAACCCGCATATTGATTTTCTTGGAAAAAAATATATAGCTTTTATTGTTTCAGGGATTTTGTCCGTTATCGGCGTCATTGCCATAGTACAGATAGCAACAGGCCGTGCAAACCTCGGCATAGACTTTGCCGGAGGAACGGCAATCCAGTTCAAGTTTGAAAAACCGGTTGCACTGCATAATATCAGAGTCGCCATCGAGAGCGGCGGGTTAAAAGACTTTGACCTCCAGGACCTGCCGTCGGAGAATAAGATACTAATCAGGGTAAAGAAGGCCGATATAAAACTCGGCCGGATTTCAGAGACCATAGAAAATATACTGAAGGAAAAAATGCCGGATAATAAATATGTGGTTGATTCTACAACCGAGATCGGCCCCAAGGTCGGAGGGAGACTGAGGGCGGATGCGGCAAAGGCTGTAGGGGTTGCCATCCTCGGGATTCTCATCTATGTCGCCTTCAGATTTCAGTTTAAATTCGGCGTAGGCGCAACTATTGCCACTTTCCATGACGTCCTGGCCGTACTGGGCTTGTTCTTTATCATGGGGAGAGAAATCAATCTTATCCTTATCACGGCCCTTCTCACTGTCGCAGGTTATTCACTGACCGATACGGTTGTAGTCTTTGACCGGATACGTGAAAACCTGAAGACAAGGCAGAGAGAAAGCGTTGAAGCGGTAATGAACATGAGCATTAATGAAGTCTTGTCCCGTACAATTATTACCTCTATGACCGTTCTCCTTACCTCGCTTGCACTGTTTTTCTTCGGGGGTGAAGTGCTTCATGACTTTTCTCTTGCCATGATTATGGGAGTTATTATAGGCACTTATTCCTCTATTTTTGTCGCAAGCCCGGTGGTCCTCTTATGGGGCGGCAAGAGACCTTTTGCAAAGAAATAATTTATATTGAAAATGAAAATCGCAAGCAAGGGAAGACGTACTGAAAAACCCTTGTAATGCAACAAAATATTATTTGCGATACACATGAATGCAAATCTAACAGTTTGCGTATTGCAGCAGAAGGCTTGCTGACCGTTCTATATGTGTATTATGAATCGCCGCTGGCTTGTTAACAAAACCAATCCTGAATATATACAATACCTCTCGAAAACCGCTTCTATTTCTCCTCTTCTTGCGCAAATACTGATTAACAGAGGGTTTAAGACAGGCTCGGATATAAGCTCTTTTATGAGCCCAGGGATTTCACAATTGTCCGATCCTTTTGATATGCCGGGGATGAAAACAGCCGTTGATAGAATTATGGGTGCAAAGCGTAGCGGAGAGACGGTGCTTGTTCATGGTGATTACGACGCCGATGGTATAACGGCCACGGCTATCATGCTTTCAGCCCTAAAGTTGCTCAACATAAACTGCCGGTTTTTCATACCGAATAGAATGGAGCACGGCTATGGCTTTAAAACAACAGGGGTCAACATGGCCAAACATCTTGGCGCATCCCTTATAATCACTGTAGACTGCGGCATTACATCTTTCGAGGCAGCCGCCTTATGCAAAAAAGAGGGAATAGACGTCGTTATCACCGACCACCATGAACCCGCCTTGACTTCTCAGTTTCTTGACCTCCCGGCTTCCCGTTTTTTATTGCCTGATGCCGTTGCCGTTATCAATCCAAAAATCGACAATCGACAATCATCAATCACCGATCTTTCAGGGGCCGGCATTGCCTTCAAATTTGCCCAGGCATTGGCGCTGACCGTCAAGGCGGATTTCCCGTTGCACGATTTACTTGATCTCGCAGCCCTCGGCACAATGGCTGATGTTGTGCCGTTGACCGGTGAAAACAGGCTTATTGTAAAAGACGGCATGAAGATAATAGATAATGGCTTAAGACCGGGAATAAAAGCCCTAAAAAGTGTTTCAGGAATTACCGGAAAGGGACTCAGGACCGGAATGCTCCTTTTCACGGTAATACCAAGGATCAACGCAGCCGGGAGGATTGCAGAGGCAGACCCTGTAGTCAAACTCTTTCTAACCGATTCTGAAGATGAAGCCTTCTCCATAGCATCATGGCTAAAAGAACTCAATACTGAAAGACAGGAGATAGAGGAAAAGGTTTATCAGGAGGCCCTGCAGCAGTTAAACAAAAAAGGTATCAAACCGGTCATTGTCCTTGCATCAGAGGGGTGGCACAGAGGCGTGATCGGTATTGTGGCCTCAAGAATTACGGAGGCTTTTTACCGGCCAACATTTATTCTTTCCGTAGAAGGAAAGATTGCCAGAGGTTCGGCCAGAAGCATACCTTCTTTTGATATATGCAGGGCCCTTGCAGATTGTAAGGAAGTCCTCGCAGGGTTTGGAGGGCATAAACAGGCTGCAGGACTGGAATTAGAAACGGAATGCATATCCCTGTTTGAAGAATGCATCAACAGGATTGCAGACAAAACCCTTAATGAAAAAGATTTTATCTCCACCCTTGAGATTGACGCTCTGGCGGAACTACCTGATATCGGGTTAGACCTTATTAAAGAGATCGAGATGCTCGAACCCTTCGGTCGCGGTAATCCGGAGCCGCTCATCGGTTCAAGGGGTCTCGAAGTCCTTTATCCAAGGGTCCTCAAGGACGCCCATCTAAAGATGAAACTTAAACAGAAAAACCGGTCTCTTGATGCTATCGGTTTCAATATGTCGGCTTTACTGGAAAAAATGGATATTTCAGCAAAAGTAGACGCCGTCTATACCCCCTCAATCAACGAATGGGAGGGGCAAAAAAACGTCCAACTCCATTTAAAGGCCCTCCGGCCAAGCCGGTAAGTAAAGTTGTATAATATGGTATGCCGGATGAACAGATCACCATTGATCTCCTTATAAAAAAAGTCCTTTTGTATATCCCGGATGCGGATATTGAACTCCTGAAGCGCGCTTATCAGTTTTCCAGCGAAGCCCATGCGAGACAGAAAAGAGTAGAGGGCACCCCTTATATCGGGCATCCTTTGTCGGTTGCCTCCCTCCTTGCGGATATGAAGATGGATATCGCAACAATCTCTGCCGCATTGCTCCATGATACTGTTGAAGATACCGCTGCTACGGTTAAAGATATACAGGAAACGTTCGGCAAGGAGATTGCCTTTCTTGTGGAGTCGCTGACGAAACTCTCCCGAATGGAATTCCAGACAAGAGAAGAGGCCCAGGCAGAGAACTTCAGAAAAATGCTTTTGGCAATGTCGGAAGATATAAGAGTTATCCTGATAAAATTCGCGGATAAACTTCACAATATGCGCTCCCTGCAGCACCTTCCTGAAAACAGGCGGCAGAGGATCGCAGCGGAGACTTTGGAGATATATGCCCCCCTGGCAAACAGGCTCGGTATCGGATGGATGAGAACGGAGCTTGAAGACCTGAGTTTCCACGCTATGATGCCCGACCTCTATAATGATCTGGTCGGAAAGGTTGCAAAAAGAAAAGAAGAGCAGGAAGAGTATTTAAAATCCGTTACCGAAATTATTAGCGGCAAGCTGCAAGAGGAAAACATCCCGGGGGAAGTGTCCTGGAGGATAAAGCATTATTATGGCATCTATCAGAAGATGCTGAAACAGGAGATCCCTTTTGAACAGGTCCACGACGTCCTTGGCCTGAGAATCATAACGGATACGCAGGCGAACTGTTATGCGATTCTTGGTCTTATCCATTCCCTGTGGACCCCGGTCCCGGGCAGGTTTAAAGACTATATCGGGCAGCCGAAATCGAACATGTACCAGTCCCTGCATACGACTATCATAGGTCCCAAAGGTGAGCGGGTGGAATTCCAGATCAGGACCCGCGAAATGCATATGATCGCAGATCACGGGATTGCGTCTCACTGGAGATATAAAGAAAAAGGCAAGATAGACGAGCGGAGCAACAAGTATATTTCATGGCTCAGGGACCTGATGCAGGCGCAGAGAGACCTCGGTGATGCAAAAGACTTTCTTGAGGCGGTCAAGGGTGAGGTTATACCCGAAGTCATTTATGTTTTTACTCCCAAAGGACAAATTAAAGAGATGCCCATCGGTTCAACGCCGGTGGATTTCGCATATAGTATTCATACCGAGGTTGGAAGCAAATGTGTCGGCGCAAAAATTAATGGAAGAATAGTGACCCTTAAACATACTCTGAAAAATGGCGATACCCTTGAGATAATGACCTCTCCCACACAGAAGCCGAGCAGGGACTGGCTCAAATTTGTTGTGACCCAGAGGGCCAAAAGCAAAATAAGGCAATGGGTCAAAGCCGAGGAACGGAAGCAGAGCATAGAACTTGGCGTCAAATTGCTTGAACAGGAATTAAGAAGGCACGATCTGGGGCCTTCCATACTGAAATCCGAAGAAATGCAAAAGGCCCTGAAGTTTTTCAGTGTCCCGTCTCTTGAAGACATCTATGCGGACATTGGCCACGGAAAATTGTCCGCGCATCAGATCGTCAACAAGCTTATACCTGAGAAGCCTGTTGTTGAAGAGGCGCCGGCTCCAAAAATAATAAAACCGAAAGAACATAAAGGCATAACCATAAAAGGCGTCGATAACGTCCTCTATCATACTGCCAAGTGCTGCTTCCCTATCCCCGGGGACGGCCTTATCGGGTTTGTGACAAGGGGAAGGGGCGTTACCATCCACCGGAAAGACTGTCCTAATGTGGAGAACCTCGCCCTGGACAATGCGAGGCTTGTGGATGTGCAATGGAAACCTGAAGGAGAAACAACAACGCCGGTCAGGCTGCTCGTGGAAACGGTTGACAGACCGGGGATTCTGGCAAACCTCAGCGCGCTCATATCGTCCGTTAATGTAAACATCAGCAATCTAAAAGCAATCTCAACAGAGGACAAAAAGGGCCACATCACCTTAATCCTTGATGTAAAGGATAAAACCCAGCTTGGCAGTCTCACCCATAAGATCGCCCAGCTTGAAGGAGTCCTGAAAATTGCAAGGTAAACTAAAACATATATTCCCATTGTGATATAATAGTTGTAACGTGGCTGATTTAAGGATAGGATGCAGCGGGTTTCTCTATGATCACTGGAGGGGTATTTTCTATCCGGAAGACCTCTCGAAAAATTACTGGTTCGACTATTACTGCAAACGCTTCTCATCAGTAGAGTTAAATGTAACGTTCTATCGTCTCCCGGACAGGGAGACCTTTGCCAAATGGCATTCGGCAACTCCCGACAATTTCATCTTCGCCCTGAAAGGCAGCAGATTCATCACCCATGTAAAAAAGCTGAAGGATTGCGCGGAGCCGTTGGAAACCTTTTTTTCAAGGGCGTCGGTACTGAAAGAGAAACTGGGGGTCGTCCTGTGGCAACTGTCTCCGACGTTCAATATGGATATCGACCGTTTCAAAGCCTTCCTTGAAGAGCTAAAACCCTTTGGCACAAGGCATGCCTTTGAATTCAGGAACAAGACCTGGATAAATAAAAAAGTTTTCGCGCTGCTCGAACGTGAAAATGCGGCGGCGTGCATGGCGGATCATCCCGAGTTTCTTATCGACATCCCCGTAACTACCGACTTTGTTTACATCAGGAGACACGGAAAAGAGGGCAGTCATACAACATCATACGGCACTGAATTCCTTAAGGAAGACGCCAAATTTATAAAAGCTCAATTAAAGCAGAAAAAAGATGCATATATTTACTTCAACAACGACGCACAGGGCTATGCCCCTAATAATGCGGCGGAATTGCTCAGTCTGACAGGCTATAAAAAGAAATAACCTACTTTCCGGTTGTATAACCCATAATATTACTGCGAGGCGGATATACTGAAAAAGCCTTGTAGCAACACCTTATATTCGTTGGGATCGGTCAGCAAGCCTTTTGCTGACAAATAAAAACTATCAGATTTGCAGTCATGTGTATCGCAAATAATTTCTCGTTGCATTACAAGGCTTTTTCAGCATGTCTGCCTTGCGGTCAGGTTTACTTTCCCCAATCCATCTTATATCTCGTTCTTTTATATAAATACTTCTCTGCTGCAAGCGCTGCCAGACATCCTTGTGACGCGGCAACAACAACCTGTCTGACCTCCGTGCAGGTTACATCCCCTGCCGCAAAAACGCCCGGGACGGATGTTTCCATCATGGCATTAACCGGGATACACCCGTCTTCATTGGTTTCGATTGCGTTGTAAAGGAAATCCACTACAGGTTTATTGCCGTGGAGATAGACAAAAACGCCTGCCAATTCGAGTTCCGCCTCTTTTTTCTCCGGATCCGTCATTTTGATCTTTTCAACCAGTTCTTTGCCTTCAATTGAAGTAACCGTATAGCCGGCAAGCACCTTCACATTCGGTTCTTTGAAAACGGGATGATCATCTACGTGAAGTTTAGGGGTTGGAGAGATCAGATATACGGTTTTGGCAAATCTTGCAAGAACACCGGCCTCTTTTACGGCTTCTTCGGAATTGCCGATGACGCAGACTTTAAAACCCCTGTAAAATGCCGCATCGCAAATAGCACAGTAGCTCACCCCTTTGCCAAGGAATTCACCTTCCCCTTTTATGCCCGGTTTCCTGCCCATAGAGCCTGTAGCAATGATCATGGTTTTACCGCTGATCGGCATATTCATAGTAATAGCTTCTTTCATTTCTCCGGAGAGATTAACACCCACAGTCTGAGCTTCTGCATACTCTGCTCCAAAACCTATAGCCTGCTCTCTCATGATATCGAGAAGTTCTTTGCCCGGCAATGGTTTTGTAAGTCCGGGATAGTTTTCAATCCTGCTCGAATAAGCAAGCGCTCCCGCAGTGGCTGATTTATCGAGTATTATTGTTTTTAACCTGGCTCTTGAAGCATACTGCCCGGCCGTAAGCCCGGCCGGCCCTCCCCCGATGATGACGACGTCATATACAGCCTCTTCCTGCATATATCCTCCTTTCATTCAAATCATTCAATAAAGATAATGCAGATGTTGTGAAAAAATTTATTTTTCGATACCCTCCCCTTTATCCCCTCCCCTCAAGGGAGGGGCGATTCTTAAGTCCCCTCTCCCTTGAGGGGAGAGGGCAAGGGTGAGGGTGTGTGGCTTTACTTATGAACTCATTAGTAAGTGTACTTTTAACTGATGTCTGCCGGTAAGTTTTAGTGATACCACGTTGAAATATCATTTAAATAAATTCATCGAGTTAAATGAATTTTTTCACAATATCTGCATTATCAAACCATCAGGATATCTAAAAGCCTCTCAAGTTCTTCCAATGAATAATACTCAATCTCAATCCGGCCTTTTTTACCTTTATGTGTTATCCGCACCTTTGTCCCAAGGCTCTTGATTAATTTTTCTTCCAGTGATGAAATCTGCAGGTCTTTGACCGGTTCCTGTTTCCGTGGTTTAGCTATTTTTTTCGTCAGCGCTTCAGCCTCTCTGACACTGAGACCTTTCCGGATAATCTTACCGGCCGCCTCTATCTGGGGCGTCCTGCCCTCTATCGCAAGGATAGCCTTGGCATGGCCCATGCTCAATGAACCGTTGTATAATAAGGCCTTCACCTCATCAGGAAGCTTTAATAGTCTGAGGTAATTGGATATTGTAGCCCTGTCCTTGCCGACCTTGTCGGAAAGCTCTTCCTGAGTCAGCTTATGCTCGGTTATGAGTCGGTTGAATGCCTCTGCAGCTTCAATAGGGTTGAGGTCTTCCCTCTGGATATTTTCTATCAGCGCTATTTCAAGAGAGTCCCTTGAGGCTACGTTTTTTATCAGTGCAGGTATTTTCTTTAAACCGGCAAGAGCGGCAGCCCGCCATCTGCGCTCCCCTGCAACAAGCCTGAATGCGCCATCGCCCGTGCGGGATACGATGATAGGCTGGATGACCCCTTTTTCCTTTATCGATACGGCAAGCTCTTTGAGAGAATCATCTTTGAAAATTTTCCTCGGCTGTTGCTCACCGGGAAAGATGCGGTCGATATCAAGCTGAATGACCTCTTCACCCTTGTCAGGGATTAAGGCTTCAAGACCTTTGCCCAACGCCGTTTTCATTCAGTATCTCCTTTGCAAGGGATAAGTAGCACTGCGCTCCTTTTGAGCGGATGTCATATAGAATAGCCGGTTTGCCGAAACTCGGCGCCTCTCCGAGGGTGACATTCCTCGGGATGACGGTATTATAAACTTTATCGCTGAAATGTTTCCTCACCTCGTTTACCACTTCCTGGGCAAGGTTGTTTCTCGAATCAAACATGGTAAGGACTATCCCCTCGATCTCAAGCTCGGGCTTGAAAGAACTCCTCACATGCCGCAGAGTATTTGTTAAAAGCCCGAGTCCTTCAAGCGCATAATACTCGCATTGCACGGGTATTATGACGGAATCAGCGGCGACAAGGGCGTTCAAAGTGAGCAGGCCGAGCGAGGGCGGACAGTCTATTAAAATATACCGGTAGTTTTCTCTGACGGCATTTAGCGCATTGGACAATATATATTCGCGCTCCTCTTTGCCGACCAGTTCCACCTCTACACCTAAAAGATCTATAGTAGACGGCAGGATATTGAGATGCTCCATTACGGTCGTCTGAACGGCGTCAATGATCCCGCATCTGCCTGTATAGATATCATACAGGCTTCTCTCCAGGTCCGCTCTTGCTATGCCGAGTCCGGAGGTGGAATTTCCTTGCGGGTCGGTATCGACAATTAGTATTTCTTTTTCAGCAAGGGCAAGAGACGCGGCAAGATTGATTGCGGTAGTGGTCTTACCCACCCCGCCCTTCTGATTGACTATAGCAATAATTTTTCCCATGGATTTTCAAGGACAGATAAAGATAATATTCCCCGGTTTTCGCAAAAGTTAAATTCGATTTTCTTAATTCTTAATGCATTACAAAATTCATTTTCAATGTAAAATTCATTTTATTTTCACAAATGATGAAAAAATCCCGGCCATTTTGCCTATTAATTGAAATAATTGTAGCGAACTTTTCCGCATTCCACAAGTTAATCTTAACACTTCTCCATAGAAATATGCACTGACAGCAACTTCATCCGCACGCTGAATATTTTCCACCGAGCGCGTAGTTCAGCCACAAAGTCTTGTTTTTCGATGTAGGCTCACGATTCACAATTACGGAATGAAGTGTTGACTCTGGAAAATTTTAGTTTCCCCCATACGAAACAAAAGAAGGACGGATTAACTACGTGTCTTTCAATTGGAAAGACACGTTGCTGAAAATATCCGCAGTGTTGAGTATAGGGTGAACAACCACCTGATAAAAAAGTGTGTTGCTTAGCACCCCAAAGGCTATCTTAACAAAACATCTCCCGGCCAAGAATGGTAATGAATAGCCAGTTAACAGTCCGCGAAAGGATCAATGAGTTTTTTTCATTCTCTTGATGGTGAATCGGGGGGCACATCCCTAACATCCCTAACATCCCTAACA
>Ga0265296_1000987_pt1 | contig 35952 bp, 28 predicted proteins | sample MunlanPumphouse1_FD_189073 | JGI IMG/M metagenome (GOLD analysis project Ga0265296, IMG submission 189073) | Groundwater microbial communities from a municipal landfill in Southern Ontario, Canada - Pumphouse #1 | ecosystem: Environmental > Aquatic > Deep subsurface > Groundwater | place...
TTTTTCATCACAATGGGAGAAATTTAACTGCCGATTTTGTTTAATTCAACTTTTTTCTCGAATCATAGCCACAATGTTGGAAAGTGCAGGAAAGAGGCGGGCGGCATAGATCAAGTCATTGGGTATTAAGACATTTTTGTTTCGAGTTTTCCGCCTTCGGCGGACAGGCTCACAATTCGTAAAACGTAAGTCGTATGTCGTGATTCGCCATGAAAAATCTTCTTAAAATGACCAGTGCCCAATGCCTGTTGACGATTATTCCACCAGCGGCAGACAAACCCATTCTACCTAATCAACATAATCTACCCAATTAACCCTCTTAACTAATCGCATCCATATAATCGTGCGACTCGAACTGGGCGATTTCATTGGCGATTTTTTCACAAACGTGATCGCGATACGTTTTAGCGGCAACTTTCACGGCGTTCGTAATGGCTTTGGCTTTCGAGCGTCCATGCGCCTTGATGACGATTTTCTGGAATCCCAGGAGCGGCGCGCCGCCATATTCGGAGTAATCGGTCACCGTCTTCAATTTTTTGATGCCGCCGGAAAGCGCTATCATGCCGAGCATCCAAATAAACCGGTGTTTATAGGCATATTTCCCGAGGTGCGCCATTGTTTCCGCCATGCCTTCCATCGTTTTCATCACGATATTTCCGACAAAACCTTCAGTGATAACGACGTCCGCCAATCCCTTCATCACGTCGTTCCCCTCGATATTGCCGATAAAATTGACGGTCGGTAATTTGCTCAAGATTTCGTAAACCGTGGTTAAAACTTCGCCGCCTTTGTGCGGCTCTTTTCCAATGTTCAACAGTGCGACGGTCGGTTCTGGAATTCCCTTGATGTCCGACGCGTAAAGTTTCCCCATCAGCGCAAATTGAACCATATCTTCGACGCCGCAGTGAATATTGGCGCCGACGTCCAGCAGTAAGGCGAAATGGTCTTTTCGTTTCTGGGCATTCTGCGTTGGATAAACCGTCGCAATGGCGGTTTTTCTCACGCCAACGATGCGCGGAATGTGTTTCGCGGCGGCCAGCACATAGGCGCCGGTATTGCCAGCCGAGACCAAACCTTGCGCTTTTCCTTCACCGCATAGTTTTGCCGCCAAAACCATCGACGCATTCGGTTTTTGTTTGATCGCAATCTTCGGAATGTCATCATTTGTGATCGTCACCGGGGTGTGAACGACTTCGATCTGATTCGGATTATGTTCGGTTTTCGAGAGAATATCATCGATCCGGTTTCTGTCGCCGACGAGAATCACTTTTGTCGATGATTCGAGAGTCGCCCGTGCAACGCCCGCGACTATCTCGTCCGGCGCATGGTCGCCTCCCATTGCATCAACCGCTATTACTACTTCCGATAATGATTGTGTCAAATCTATCTCCTAATTCTATGAAGACTGTTTTGCTTTCTTCAGTTCCAGAATGAGCGCCGGAACTATTTCCCGGACATCGCCGACGATTCCATAATCGGCAATTTTAAAAATCGGTGCATCTGGATCGCTGTTGATCGCAACGATCGTTTTCGACGAATAAATTCCGGCAAGATGTTGAATTGCGCCCGATATGCCGCAAGCGATATACAATTCCGGCGCAACCGTTTTACCGGTTTGCCCGATTTGAATACATTGCGGTTGCCATTCGGCGTCAACGACGGAACGGCTTGCGCCGACAGCCGCGCCCAAGAAATCCGCCAATTGCTCGAGGAGGACAAAATTCTCGGCACAGCCCATTCCGCGCCCGCCGGCAACGATAATTTTTGCTTCCATCAATTCGGGGCGCGTTTTGCCTTCGCAGGAAATTTCCCGGATCGTCGTCAGGATGTCCGTCGCGTTCATCCGGAACGAAAATTCCTCGATTTTTGTATCCACTGAATGTTCGATTATTTGAAAAATATTGGGGCGAAGCGACACGATCGTCGGCTTTTGGTTCGACTTCAGACTCGCAACGATTTTTCCGGCATAAACCGAACGACAACAGACGAGTTTTTCGTCTGAATTTTCTATCGCGACGCAATCGACGATCGGTGAAACACCAAGATTTGCAGAGACTGCCGCCAGAAGTTCTTTGATCACCGCCGTATGCGGAAAGAGAACGACGTCTGGTTGTTCCTGCGTAATGATATCGGTCAGCGGTTTCGCCGCATTCTTTGACATCGGATTTGTGAGATATTCGCTTTCAAAAACGATCACTCTGTCCGCGCCATATTTTGCGAGACAAGAAGCCGCGTTTTTCGCTCCCGCTCCAAAGACCACCGCTGTGAGCGGGGCTTGACCGGCGATGTTTTTTCCGACGGAAAGAGTCTCGGCTGTCACTTTTTTTATGACACCTTTTTTATGTTCGACAAATATTAAAACTTTCAGCATTCTGATCCTACAGCACTTTTGCTTCTTCCGTTAGCAGACGAACGAGTTCCGGAACCGCACCAACGCCTTCTCCGACGATTTTTCCCGGCGGTCTATTCGGTGGATATTCCATTCCAAGAACACATAGATTTGGATCGCCGAGAACAACCGGTCTGGAATCGATCTGCTTTTTCTTCGCGAGCATGATTTCCCTGAGCGACGGATAGCGCGGTTTCGTCAAACCTTTTTCCGCCGTTACAAGGCAGGGAAGAGCGCATTCGACGATTTCTTTCGTTCCATCAACATCGCGCGAGACGACGGCGCGATTTCCGTCGATAGAAAATTGACTCGCCGCCGAAATGACCGGAATATTCAGCAAAGAACCGAGCAGTTCGCCGACCAATCCATTTTGGGCGTCGATCGTTGTCTTTCCGCAGAAAATGATATCGAACGGGTGATTTCGGATTTCATCTGCCAGCATCCGGGCGATCGACAACGCGTCCGCCATCCGGCTATTCGGCGCAATCAGATGAAGCGCTTTGTCGGCTCCGACGGGAAGACACTTTTTTATAACACCGGCGGCGTTCTCGTCGCCAACCGAAATCACGGTGACTTCTCCGCCGAATTTCTCTTTTAGTTGAACGCCCGCCTCCAACGCGTATTCATCGTATGGATTGATGGCAAGCCTGATGTTGGTTTCGTCGATGGTTTTGCCGTCCGGCGCGATTTTGATGATCGTATCGGAATCCGGAACGACCTTGACGCAAATTAGAATATTCAAATGACCACTCTCCCTTAAAATCAGCTTCCGCTAATGACGAGTTCTTTGATCTTAAACGTCGGCGCGTTGACCGAATCGCGGAATTTCAGGTCGTTGCCGATCATGGTGATATTTTTCATCATGTCAAGCATGTTTCCGGCGACGGTAAATTCCTGCACGGGATAAGTCAGCTTCCCGTTTTCGATCCAGATTCCTTCCGCGCCGCGCGAATAATCACCGGTGATATAATTGACGCCGACCCAATGTACGCTCGTCAGGTACAATCCTTCTTTCACCGATGCGATAATCTCTTCCGGCGGAATCGATCCATTCTGTAAATAAAAATTGCTCGTGCTTGGCGCGGGAGCAGAGCCGACGCCGCGCGATGCGCTACCGGTCGGTTCCACACCGAGTTTTTTCGCCGAGTAACAATCGCAGAGGTACTTTTTCAAAACGCCGTTTTCGATAACGACATTTTTACGGCTCGGCAGACCTTCGTCATCGAAAAGTCGCGATCCAAGTCCGTCGGGCAGAAGTCCGTCGTCGATCAGTGTAAAATCCTTCACGGCAATTTCCTGATTGAGTTTATCGATCAGAAACGAGTTGCGACGATAGATCGCGGTTCCGACGACGGTCGATTCAAGAATCGACAGAAAATCCTGACCGGCGTTCGGGTCGAAAACGACCGGAACCGTCTGTGTTTTCGGCTTTCGCGCACCGAGTTTTCTCAGCGTTCGTTCCGCGGCCGTTTTTGCTACGGATTCAATGGAATCGAGTTTGTCGAAAAACAGATGATTTGTGTACCAATAATCGGTCTGCTTGACACCATCTTTTTCTGCAACCAGCGACAGAACTAATGCGCAGTTGGAATATTCCTGCTCTCCATAAAAACCCAGGGAATTGGCCAGCGCGATTTTACTCCGCGAATCGCTCCACGACGCGCCATCGGAATTGGTGATCAACGGACTTTGTTTCATGCCGATCTTTTCCATTTCCGTAGCCAGCCGGATTTTTTCCGAAGTCGGTATCGTTTCGATCTTTGGATCGAAAAGCGTCAGCGGGGAAGTCGCCTTTCCGAGATACTTACTTTCGGGCAAGCCGCATAGTTTGTCTTCGCCGGTAATTTGCGCCATCTCGACGGTTTGCCTGATCAATTTCTTCAGCGATTCTTCCCGAAAATCGCTGGTGTAGGTCAACGCTTTTTTCTTGTTCTTAAAAATCCGGATGCCGAGCGATTTGGGATTCGCCTGCTTGAGTTCCTCAATATTCCCGAGCCTAACTTTGACGCTGGCTTTGGTAGAATTCACGATGAGAACGTCCGATTCGTCGGCACCATTTTTCTGGGCTTCCCGAATGATAAAATCTGAGATTTTTTTTAAATTATCCATGATTTGCCTCTATGATTGGGTTCCGCCGACGGTTATTTCGCTGACTTTGACGGTCGGTATTCCTACGCTGACGGGAACGCTTTGCCCGTCTTTTCCACACATCCAGCCGCCTTTTGAAATCGTCGGATCGTTGCCGACCATCTGAACTTTTCTCATCACGTCGGGGCCGTTGCCGATGAGCGTGACGTCTTTCAGCGGAGTCGTGATTTTTCCGTTTTCGATGAGATACGCCTCGTAAACGCCGAATGTAAAGTCGCCTTTGGTAATATCGACCTGTCCGCCGCCAAATCGTTTGGCATAGACGCCGCGTTGAACGGAGCCAATGATCTCGTCGGGAGTATATTTTCCGGCGCGCATGTATGTATTGGTCATACGTGGAATCGGCGGATAGCTGTAAGCCTGGCGCCTGCCGTTTCCGGTCGGCGCGCATTTCATCACCTTCGCCGAGATCGAATCGTGCATATAACCGTTCAGAATACCGTTTTCGATTAACACCGATTCGGTCGGAACGTTTCCTTCGTCATCCACGTTGATCGAACCGCGAAGATTCGGATAAATTCCGGCGTCAACGATCGTGCAGAATTCAGAGGCAACTTTTTGTCCGATCTGATTCGAGTAGTTCGATAGACTCTTGCGGTTGAAATCGGCTTCGAGCCCGTGCCCGACCGCCTCATGAAGCAGAACGCCGCTTTCGCCCGGCCCAAGAACGACGACCTGCGGTCCGGCAGGAGCGGGTTTGGCTTGTAAATTCGTCACGGCGATTTGGGCGGCCTCTTCGGCGATCGCTTCCGGAGAATTTTCGGCAATCGAAAAATATTCCAACCCAACTCTGCCACCATATGCGGCTCCCGCACTCTGACGATTCGTTCCGTCTTCGGCAACGGTGCTCGCCCGCATGATGATCATCGGCTGAATGTCGGTAAAATATCTGCCGTCAGAATTCATGTACATGATCTGCTTCATCTCGTCATTGATTCCGATGTAAGCCTTTGTGATTTTCGGGCTGTATTTTTTGGCCGCGACGTTTGACCGCTGAATCAATCCGAGTTTCGTGTTCAGATCCGCATCGACGCTCAATTCTTTCAACGAATACAGATCTTTTTTCGGCGCCGAACTGACGTTAATCACTTTTATTCCGGCGGTCGTGCCGGCGATATAAGAAGCGGCGAGCGCGGCGGCGTTCATTTTATCAAAATTCAGTTCATCGGTATAAGCGTAACCGACCTGATCGCCCTGAACGGCGCGAACGCCAAGTCCCATGACAATCCCGCGGCTCACGTCTTTGATGATGTCTTCTTCCATCCGTAGAGCGGCAGAAATCCGATATTCAAAAAACAGATCGGCGAATTCCGCTCCGTGAGACATGGCGGTAGCGATCAGTTTTTTCATATCGGCTTTTGTCACACTAAAAAGCTCTTCCATATTTTGTATCGAGCCTTCGGCCAATTTTTCTGCACGGGCGGCATCCATCCACCATGGCATGGTCAGAACGCCTGCCGTAATGATCGAACCGGCTTTTATAAATTCTCGCCTTTTCACGTTTTCCTCCTCTATTACTTCCTTGTCCGAAAATCTACCGGACACAACAAATCTGCTCACAAAGGTAAAGATTTCCCGGAATAAATCAAAAACCGGCGCTTACGGATTCCTCAGCGCGGCGACGTTTCGTCGGAACCGCTCGTATTTCAATCGCCGGATCGGACTCTTTTGAAAAAGATCCAGAAACTCCGCATCTGTCAGTTTTTCCCACTCGGAAAGTGACCGGTCCAGCAATTCCAACCGGTTGAAATATCGCGTTTCTGTCGCCGTTTTCGCCCAAAGACAATTCCATGGACAAACATTTTGGCAAATATCACATCCGTAAAGACAATTATGGAGATGGTTTTTTTCTTCATCCGAAAAGACGCCTTTTTTCTCGATCGTCAGATAAGAAATGCACTTCCGGGCATCCAAAATTCCGGGCGCCGAGATCGCACCTACAGGACAGGCTTTCAAACATTTTTCGCAGGAACCGCATAAATCTGGTTTGACATCGCCAACGGGAAGATCCCGATTCAACAACATCACGCCCAGAAAGCAAAACGAGCCGGCGTTTTCGACGATGATAGACGTGTTTTTCCCCTGCCAGCCGAGTCCCGCCGTAACAGCAAAAGCTTTTTCCAGAACCGCGCCGGTATCGACGTAAATTTTTCCGTCGATCGACGAATCCGCTACTTTCAGCGTTAATAACAATTGTCGCAATTTCCGTTCGAGAATCCGATGATAATCTTCGCCGCGCGCGTATCGCGAGATTATCGCATCTTCGTGACTATTCCGGAAATCCGAAAAATAATTTTCCGCAACGACCAGAACCGATTTCACCCACGGAAATCGGATCGTTAGATCGGTTCGTTCCCGTCCCGAAACATCGGGATCCATCCAACTCATACCGGCATGATTTCCTTCAGAAAGCCACGATGCAAGATGGACATGATATTTCTCGTCCAAAACCGGCGGTGCGAATCCGTACGCCGAGAAACCAGCTTCCCGGCAAAGTTGCCTGATGTTTTCCGCAAGATTTGTCACATTTTTCTTCATCACCAAACAAAAGTTAAAGACAAAGATTGTAAAAAATATACAAAGTCTTTAATATTCAGCCGTCATTTTTGTTAGATACCGTTTCCAAAAAATAAGGAATTATCGATGAAAAAAACACCCGTTCTGTTTATCTGCACCGGCAACTCCGTCAGAAGTCAAATGGCTGAATCGTTGATGCGACAATTCGGCGGCGAATGGTTCGAACCGCACAGCGCCGGAACAAATCCGGCGGGATTGCATCGATACACACGTCAGGTTTTATCGGAGATCGGCATTTCGACGGAAGGACAGGAATCCAAACACCTCGACGTTTATCAGAACACGGAATTCGATTATGTTATTCCGCTCTGTGAGGTTGCGGCGATCAGCTGTCCCAATTTCCCCGGGAAAAATCGACGGATCAATTGGTATATCGACGATCCGATTCGCGTCATTGGAAGCGAGGAGCGACGGGTGATTGCGTTTCGCATCACGCGAAATATTCTGAAGGACAAAATTCTCCGGTTTATCCGGGAGAAATCGTCAGTGCAAACACCGCCTCCGGCCGAGTGAGTAAAGAAATCTTTCAATCATAATTAAAACCGCCCGTGATGTTTGAGCATGCGGGCGGTTTGTTAATCTAACTATCCGGGATCAGCGGTTCTTGATTTTCCAGAGTTTCCCAAATAATTGTTCAAGAACGTCACCGAGATTTTCGTCGCGCGCCGTGGTAATATCCGGCTCGTTGTGAAGAGCGACGTACGGCACCTGAATGCCTTTGACCGCGATGAACTCGGGATCGGTTCCTTTAAATTCTTCCCAATCGGAAAATTCGTACAACCGTTTTAGTTTGGCGTCCGGCAAACCGTGTTCGAGAATGCTGTCCGGTTTCGCCGGGTTGAACCGCTTGCGATTTTTTCTCAATGATTCCTCGAACGGAACGTCGATATAAAAAATCGCCGCCTTTTTCAGAATTTCCTGAGAAAGATGCGGATACGCCGCTTTGTAACCGCCGTGTTCCGAGCCTCGGGAAAATTCGACAAGTGTCGTCGTGTGATCGTGATAATTTTCATGATCGCGCAAGCGCTTGGAATAATCCATCGAAATCCGCTCGATCAGCAAATGCCACTGATATTCCTTAAGAAAATATCCGTCTTTGTCCGAATGAATGCGCGGTTTGTTCATCAGTTTTTCCAGAATGGCGTCTTCCTCAAACCATATCCAGAGCATCGGAAAATCGTCGATCTCGTCAAAATTGCCGATGTGAAACCGCTTTTCCCGGACTTCGGGGGTCTGCTTTTTCAGATAATCGATAACTTCCGATTTACCGGAAGCCGGCCGACCGTTCAGAATGAGAATATCAAAAATATTTTTTCCCATGATGTCTTCTCCTATTTTCGTGTTAATGACCAGATCTTCCTTTGGGCGTGGCGTTCCACAACCGCGACATTACAATCGCTCCGACAATGGCAAACGGAATCGGCCAAATTTTCCACGCCTGCCAACCCCAATTGGTAGTTATATAAGCAACAGCCATTCCGACAAACGCGCCCGCAAGATACTGCATTCCATCGATGAGTCCAACGGCTGTGGCGGCGGCTTTTCTTCCACCAAAATCCATTGTCGCCGCTCCGCCTATCATCCCGTGAGCGCCGTTGACAAAAAATGAGAGACAGGCGAGCAATATTGCCGACGCCAGTGGTCCAAAACCCATCGAATCCGAAAAATAAAAAAGAATTAAGACGATAACCATACCGATAAAACCATAGACAATCACCGGCGCGCGCCGTCCTTTATATACACGATCCGACATGATTCCCAGGACAAAACCGCCGATAATCCCGAAAATAGCAATGCCCCACGCGGTCAATTGGTAAGGAAGGTCTGTGCCAAGAATTTGATGCGTTTCTTTGTAGTAAACCGGCCACCATGCGTCCACGACACTTCTTCTCACAAAACCGATCATCATGGAACCGACTGCGATCATCCACATTATCTTGCTACCGAAGACTTTCTTGATTACGTCTTTGAAAAGAATCTTTTCGTTGTTCTCCAACTTTCCCAGCCCGTCGCCGGTATCAAAGTTTGCATATCCCGCTTCGGATGGCGTATCACGCACGAAAAATAACGTCAATACAAACAGAAGCACAACAAATATTGCCGGAATCCAGAACGCCCAATGCCAGGCAAAATACTTAACGATCAACGGCGTGCACGAAAATGCCAGAATGAGGCCAAACCGGATCAAAATTCCGAAAATTGCCGCGAAGGTTCCGCGCTCCCGAATATGAAACCATTGCGCATTTATTTTGACAATTGAAAGGGCTCCGAAAGACTGGAAATAACCGTTAATCGCCCAGATAGTCGCCAATCCCCAGACGACTGTTCCTTTCGTTAATCCCGAACCTATAACCGCCGGAGCGACCAATTCTTTACCGTTCCAAACCGCTGGACTTTGCACCAACAGATGGGAAAAGCCGAACAATCCATTCATCAAAACGACGCCAACGGCTCCAATTAAAAACGCCCGTCGCCCGCCGATTTTATCGGCAATCGGACCGTTGATGACAACCGATAATCCGTACACCAACGGCAATAACGTTTCAAAAATTCCGAGGTCGCTTTTCGTCCAGCCGAAAATCCCTTGTAGGGTCGGCGCAATCGCGGAAAAATTGTACCGCGACATGTAAAACAATGAATACATAAAACCGATAATTATCCAGTTCTGGAATCGTCTGGCGCGATAATCAGCCGAGTGTACGGGTCGTTCCATTATTAACTCTGACATTACAGATTCTCCTTATATTCTCATTGAACCAAACAAGAAATAACCTACAAACGGAAATTATCATTTCAATTCTAAAAAAGCCAATCTTTATTTTTCGAGTTATTTTCAATAATTTAACTATTGATGAATCGGATCAATGTCAAAATTAATGGGGCGCTCGGAATCACCACGAAACCGGGAAAAACGATCCGCGAGTTGCTCCGCACTCATCTTCCGGATGGCAATTATCTTCCGTTTTTAACCGTTAAAAACGACTTGTTTGCCTCTTTGAACGAAACTGTTCAAACCGATTCCTCGATCAGCACACTCAGTCATTTTTATGAATCCGAGCGGCGCGCTTATGAAAACACTGCCATTCTGATTATTTCTTTCATCGCCAGACACTTGTTTCCTAAACGAAGATTCGTCGTAAAACACAGTATTTGCGACGGCGTCTATTGCGAGTTTCTGGACGAAACGCTAATCAAGACAGAAGAGATCGATCAATTCCGGCGGGAATTTGCAAAATTGGTCGCAGAAAATGCACCCATACGGCCGGTCGTTTGGACGCTCAGCGATGCAATTCATCATTTCATGCGCCGTCGCCGGGAAGATACCGTTCGGTTGCTGAACCATTGTTCGGCAAATTTTGTGACTCTGTACGAGCTGTGCGGAGAAATGTTCTGGTTTCCGAATCCACTGGCGCCGGAAACCGGATTGATCCGATGCTACGAACTTTTGCCTTATGATATTGGTTTCGCGCTCCGCGTGCCGGTCGAAGGAAATCCTGACCAGCTTCATTCCTATCAGAATCAAAGCCGGTTGGGTGAAATTTTTCACGAAGCGCATGACTGGGGGCGCATTCTCGAACTATTGTACGCCTGCGACTTGAACAAATCCGTCGCAGAAAACACCATTTCCGACGTTATTAAAATTGCAGAAGCGCTTCACGAGAAGAAAATCGCCGCGATCGCCGATCAGATCGATAAAAATCCGAACCGTGCACAACTGGTGTTTGTCGCCGGGCCATCTTCTTCCGGGAAAACCACATTCATGAAGCGGCTTTACGTTCAGTTGCGCGTTCTCGGGCGAAAAGTGATAACGCTTTCGCTGGATAATTATTTTAAAGATCGCAACGAGTTGGTAGATGAGCCCGGTAAAGGCATTAACTTTGAAGCGCTCGACGCCATAGATCTGAAATTGCTAAACGAACATCTCCTGCGACTCTTGTCCGGAAAGTCGGTCGTGCCGCCGGTCTATGATTTCATAACCGGAAAGAAGGTCGCCGGACAAATGAAAATCAATGCAGATCAAAACACCATTTTCATAATCGAGGGGATTCACGGAATCAATCCCAACCTGACACAGAAGATTGACGATCGAAAGAAATTTAAAATATATATCAGTCCGCTTACGCATCTGAATTTTGATGACACAAATCGGATACCAACTCACGATACGCGCCTGATACGGCGGATCGTTCGCGATGCGAAATACCGCGGCTATTCCGCCGCAGAAACCATTCACATGTGGAAAAAGGTTGTCGAAGGCGAAAAGAAATATATCTTTACTTATCAAGGACAAGCGAACGTCATGTTCAACTCATCGCTTGTCTATGAGATTGGCGCACTCAAGACGTCGGCGGAAGTGGCGCTCAAGAGAGTGTCAATTCACGACGAGAGCTATCCGGAAGCAGACCGGCTGTTGCACTTCCTGTCGTATTTCCTGCCGATTGAAGACGATGAAATCCCACCGACATCAATTTTGAGGGAATTTATCGGTAAAAGCTCTTTTGTTTACTGATAGACCCTTCTCTCGGATGCCGGGCGAGCGGCGCTTCAGATAAGCAACAAGAAAAGATAAATTAAAATGGAATGTCGCCACCTTCGTGTGGAGCAGGTGGAACTTCCGGTTCAACAGCGTCTTTATCTTTCCCGTGGCTTCCGGCAAGCAGAGTAACCTGATCGACATCAATATCGACTTTCGTGTGTTTCTGTTTGTCTTTGTCTTCCCACTCTCTCGTGCGAAGTTTTCCCTCGACGTAGATCAGGTTTCCCTTTTTCAGCCACTCTTTTGCATACTCTGCGCGCTGGCGCCACATGACCAATTTGTGCCATTCGGTCTTTTCTTTGGTTTCGCCGTTTTTGTCTTTGGACATTTCAGACGTCGCCATGGAAACTTCCGCTACCGCATCTCCAGCCGGCGTGTAGCGCACTTCGGGATCGCGCCCTAACCGACCGACCAAAATCACCTTGTTTACACTACCTCTTGACCAAGCCATTACATTTCCTCCTCTTTTTTAATAACGGACAAGCCACCTGTTATATTGTCTTGGCTAACTTATGGTAAATAATACAAAACCAAATCGAGCAAGTCAATTCTTTTTTTTTTCGATTGAAAAATAATTTCTACCGGATCCAAATTCGCTGCACCGAAATCAAACCAACGAGACAATCTTTTTCTTCATTTCGGCGATTTTGGCGGAATATTCCAGATCGTTCTTCATCCGGTTCTCCACCCATTTACACGCATGAACCACCGTCGAGTGATCGCGTCCGCCAAAATACAGTCCGACCGTTTTCAGGGAAAGATTAGTGTGGTCGCGCGCAAAACACATGGCGACCATTCTGGCTTCGGCAACCTCTTTTGTTCGGCCGCTTCCAACCATAGAATCGAGGTTTATCTTAAAAAATGCGCCGACGACACTCTGAATATTTTCGATGGATATTGATGACGTCGTTCGCGTGCCCATGATTTCCCTCAACACTTTCTGTGCGAGCTGTAGATCGATATCAACACTTAGCAGGGAGGAGTGGGCAAGAAGTCGAATCATGGCGCCTTCGAGTTCGCGGATGTTGGATCGAATGTTGGTGGCGATATATTCGATGACTTCATAAGGAATGTCTAATTTGTCGTCTTCCGCCTTTTTCTGAAGGATCGCGATTCTCGTTTCAAGATCGGGCGGCTGAATATCGACCGTCAGGCTGGATTGAAAACGAGACAACAGTCTTTCCTGTAATCCGCGAAGTTCCATCGGCGGACGATCGGTCGTCAATACAATTTGACGCCGATGTTGATATAAATCGTTGAAAATGTGGAAAAATTGTTCCTGTGTCTGTTCCTTTTTTTGGAAAAATTGAACGTCATCCAGAAGCAACATATCCACGCTACGATAGTATTTCGAGAATTCCGTGGTCTTGTTCTTTTGTGTCGCCGCGATAAAATCGAGCGTGAAAGAATCGCTCGAAACATATGCCACGCGCTTAGCGCGCCCGGTAGAAAGCGCCTCGTTTCCGATGGCCTGAAGCAAATGAGTTTTGCCCAAACCGGTTCCACCGTAAATAACCAGCGGATTGAAAGAGGTTTTGCCGGGCGCATTCGCAACCGCAACGGCGGCGGCTTTGGCAAATTGATTTCCACTGCCCTCCACGAAAGAATCGAAAACGTATTTATCGTTGATCTTTGTACCGCGCTCGATCATTCCGATGCGCGGCATTTTATCGCTTAGGCTTTCGGTTTCTGCCGCGGCGTTAGATTTTTGACTTTCTTTTGAATCGTTGTCCGTCAAAAGAATCGTATATTTGATTAGCAATCCATTTCCGGTAACAAATCTTAAGGCTTTTTCCAGGATGTCACGATAATGACCGTCAATCCATTCATAAAAAAACTTATTGGGAACCTGTAAAAACAAAGACTCCGATGTCATAGAAATCGCATGTATGGGAAGAAACCACGTATCAAACGTTTGTGCTGGAATTCTTTGTTTAACATAACTCAGACAGTCGTTCCATACTACCTGAAAATCTGTGGCTCCTGTCATGACCGTTGCATCCATTCTGTTCAAGTTATCAACATCAAAATATCGTGGGCATAAAAATAATAAAAATACCGGGAATTTTCGATAGAAAAAAAATTCTTGTTATGTCTTGTAAACAATTATCAGTGATTTCCCGATATGAATTTTTCCAAATGAATTGTAACTCAATGTGCATAGAAACAGAAAAGCGCAAATTAATCCTGTCAGAAATATTCACAGATAATTCCCATAAATTCCCATTGTCAACAAGTTATTAACACTATTTCAAATCGTCCACTATAACCTAACCATCCCGCTTTTATAAACAAGGAAAAGAGTTTAGCAACAAACTAAACCAAAACAAACGTCTTGTTAATATCATAAAAAAATTTAAATTAGGCGGATTTTGAAAATTGTTTGTCTTTATAGAGGTTCAAATGAAAAGAACGTTTCAACCCAGCAATCGCAAGAAAAAAAACAGCCACGGCTTTAGAGAAAGAATGAGCACGAATGGCGGAAGAAAGACGCTCTCCAGAAGACGCGCAAAAGGAAGAAAAGTCCTGTCGGCTTAACCTGCCAAGAGAACAACGGTTCTTAGATTGGAATACCCGCCAGCGCCTTATCAACACCCACAAAGCCATTCGGTTTGATAATATGCTGATTAGCGTCGTTCCTTTTGAGACGTGGAAGTTATCAGTTTCTATTCGACGAAATATCAAGGGTTCTGTGCACCGCAACCGAATTAAAAGAATTATTCGCGAAGCGTTCCGTAATTCCCGCGGCCGTTTTGATCAACCTGTCGCCATGCTTTTCACCGTATTATCCGAACCTTCCAATTTAGTTTACGCCGATCTTTGTCAAGCGATTATCAATCAGGCGTAATTCGTCATGAAAACAATAAACCTTTTGCCGATTCTTCTCATTCGTTTTTATCAGACCTGCATTTCACCAGCCCTGCCCAATTCTTGCCGTTTTTATCCGTCCTGCTCTAGTTATGCGCTTGAAGCCTTTCAACGGTTCAATCTTTTTTATGCGCTTTACCTGAGCACCAAAAGAATTCTTAAATGTCACCCGTTTCACGTGGGCGGCTATGATCCGTTGCCAACCCCCAAGGAATAATCGTTATGGACAAGAAGTCAATCCTCGGTTTCGTTTTCGTCTTTCTCATCATTCTTGCAATGCCATACTATTTCAAGATGGTTAATCCCGAACAACCAACCGTTCCGACAACGACCAGCGATCAACAAAAAATCGCGCCTACCCCGGATTCTTCTCCACAAACGGTCAACGTCCCCATCGAACACCCGAAACTAAAAAACATTGAAAAAGACATTCTTTATACAATCGATACGGAATTGTACAGGATCGTTTTATCAAATCGCGGGGGTGGAACGCTATCCAGCTTCGTCCTTAAAAACTATCAAATGATTACGGGTAATGATACAACCCTTGTCGAACTCATTCGAAACAGTGATGTCAAATCTCTGTTTGTCCGATATATATCCGTCGATGGAGATTCTGTCGAATTGAGCCAGACCTTTTCGCTTGAAACGCCTCGCGGTGGCATTCCTTCCAAAAACACATGGACACTTCGGGGTGGCGACTCTCTGTCTCTATCATTTGTGCTCAAATCTTCATCCGGTACGCTGGCACAGAAAACATTCGTTTTCCATGGCGATATATACAGTATCGACTTATCAACCAACGTAACCGGGTTGCGGGAAAATATTGCCTCGCAATTTTATGAGTTGTCGTGGGAGGGTGGATTACCTTATACGGAAACATTGATCAAGGACGATATTTACTATTCGAAAGCCTACGCTTACAATGCTGGTGACGCTGTAGATTTGGATGTAAAATCCGGCAGAAAAAATCAGAACTCTTTTACAGGAAATACCGGCTGGACGGCTGTCCGAAATAAATATTTTACAGCCGCATTCCTGGCGAACGGAAACGGCATTGGCTACAGGCTGACCGCAGAGGGACTTCCGCTTGAAGGCAAAGATTTCCAAAAAGTATTCAATATGTATCTTTCGCTGCCGGTCGGTAATACAAATCAAACCCGATTATTCATCGGACCGCTCGATTACCAGATCGTCAAACATCTCGACGTCAATCTCGAAGAAATTATGAATTTTGGCGCCAGCATCATTCGACCGATCAGTAAAGGTATTCTTTGGGTATTTATCTGGATGCACACATTTATTCCGAATTATGGCTGGGTGTTGATCGTCTTTTCAATTCTTCTGAAAGTCGTATTAACGCCATTGACTAACAAGTCCACGCAATCGATGAAAGAGATGCAGAAATTGGCGCCCAAGACGGAAGTTTTAAAGGAAAAATACGGAAACGATCCGCAAAAATTGAACACCGAGACAATGAAACTATACAAAGAACACGGTGTAAATCCAATGGGCGGATGTCTTCCGATTCTTCTGCAGATGCCAATTCTGTGGGCTTTGTTTATCGTTTTCCGTTCAACTATCGAATTGCGACAAGCCGCGTTTATCGGATGGATTACAGATTTATCGGCTCCCGACACAATTTTTACACTTCCGTTCGCGATTCCGATTTATGGCAGTCACGTCAATCTGCTGCCGATATTGATGGTCCTGTCTCAAGTCATTCAACAAAAATTGTCAACCGTATCGTCGAATCAACAACAGAAAATGATGATGTATTTTATGCCGATCGTTTTCTTTTTCCTGTTCAATCAATTTCCATCCGGCCTGAATCTTTATTATACGCTTTTCAACATTCTCTCGATTATTCAACAAAAGTGGTTGACTCCAGACGCAAAACCTAAAAAACCGAAACAGCGTACCATTGATGCCATCCGGCAATTTCAAATGAAGGCCAAAAAAAGATAAATCAACACATGGCGTATGCCCCGGAAAATAAAAACAACAATTGTCGCGCTCTCAACTCCACACGGGATTGGCGCCATTTCCATCATCCGCCTTTCCGGACAAAAATCTCTTGAAATCGCTAACAAACTAACGCGCACATCGAAACCCCTCACCCCGAACAAAGTTCAATACGCACAGATATGGGATGCGGATCGCTTTCTTGACGAAATCATGTTGACGTACTTTCGAGCGCCACGATCTTATACGGGTGAAGATATGATCGAACTGTCTTGTCATGGAAGTCCATACATCATCGAAACGATCATTGATTTATGTCTGCTGCGCGGTGCGGTTCCGGCAAAACCGGGCGAGTTCACACAACGCGCCTTTTTCAATGGAAAAATAGATTTACTGCGCGCCGAAAGCATCGCCGATCTCATTGCCGCCAAGACTCAAAGCGCCCACCGCGAGTCAAGCCGTCAATTGTTAGGTGAAGGCGGCACACAGATTCAAAGTCTTAAACAAAGAATTATTCAAATTATTTCAACACTCGAACTGGAGTTGGATTTTTCCGATCAGGAAATTTCTTTTACTCCACGAGAGCAGATTCAGTCTGACATTCAATCGGTCTTAACCGACATTCGCTCTTTGGTGAAAACCTTTTCGTATGGAAAGCTTGTTCGCACTGGTCTTTATACACCAATTGTCGGTCCGCCGAATTCCGGTAAGTCCAGCTTGTTTAACGCGCTCCTCCGCGAAGAACGAGTTATCATTTCGCCAATCCCCGGCACGACTCGCGACACAATTGAAGAGAGCATCCAAAAAGATGGTTATCTATTCAGACTGGTCGATACCGCAGGACTCCGCGATACCGACGAAACCGTTGAAAGCGCCGGCATTTTACGAAGTCGAAAGACAATCCGCCTGGCAGACCTTCTTTTGTTTGTTGTCGATGCGACAGCCGATATGACTGATTACCAAGCCGTACTACCCGATAAAACCGGTAAAACAATCATCGTTATCAACAAATCGGATATCGCCGATCTTAAAACCATTTCAAACCTACAAAATAAATTAGCAGGATATAAAACAATCGTTGTTTCTTCAAAGAAAAGGGCTGGGATTCACGAGTTATCAACACTGATGGTCAATCATATAAAAGCGCATCAACCTTCCGGAGATGAATTTGTTCTGACCCAGAAGCGTCATTTCATTGCACTAAAAAGAATGTCGGTTTTTTTGAAACATGCGTTAACGAGTTCAAGTCAATTGGCGACTTCCGAAATGATTGTCATAGATTTACGTCTCGCCTTATCTTGCCTGGATGAGATTCTCGGCAAAACCGTTAATGACGATATTCTAAATAACATATTCCAGAATTTTTGCGTCGGGAAGTAGACGGTTTCACGTGAAACGGACAGATTTTGATATTGTAGTGGTCGGTGGCGGACACGCCGGCATTGAGGCGTCATTGGCCTCCGCCCGTCTCGGCATAAAAACACTTCTTATTACTCTTTCAATCGATTCAATTGGCCGGATGTCCTGCAACCCAGCGATCGGCGGCCTTGCCAAAGGGCACCTGGTAACTGAAATAGATTCTTTGGGCGGAGAAATGGCAAAAGCGATCGACGCTACCGGCATTCAATTTAAAATGCTAAACAGATCAAAAGGCAGATCTGTATGGTCCCCGCGCGCACAGGCTGATAAAATCAAATATTCTTTATATATGCAGTCAGTCGTGCAATCTCAAGTAAACTTGTCAATTCTCGAAGATTGTGCAACAGGAATCATTGTGAATGACAAACATCTTGTCGGCATTTTATCAGAACACAATGGCGATATCTCCTGTAAAAAGGCGATATTAACATGCGGGACATTCCTAAACGGACTTATTCATATCGGCTTAGATCATTTTTCCGGTGGAAGAATCGGCGAGAAACCCGCCATTGGCCTTACCGAATCTTTAATCCACGAAGGGTTGACTTCCGGCCGATTAAAAACCGGAACGCCGCCACGTATCCGCAAAGAATCCATCGACTTTTCTAAAACCATCGCACAATATGGAGACGACAATCCATTCCCATTTTCATTTTTGACCGAGAATTTCTCTCCACCAAACATTCCCTGTTTTATAACTAGCACAAACCCCCTGACGCACGAAACGCTTCGCGGAGGATTGGATCGCTCTCCTCTTTACGCCGGAATTATTAAAGGTATCGGACCGCGGTATTGTCCGAGCATTGAAGATAAAATCGTTCGTTTTCGCGAGCGCTCTTCCCACCAAATATTCCTCGAGCCGGATTGGACTGACGCTAAGGAATACTACGTAAACGGTTTCTCAACAAGTCTTCCTCTTGACATTCAGGAAAATTCTATTCGGACGATTCCCGGACTCGAAAACGCCGAGATTGTTCGTCCCGGCTATGCCATTGAATATGATTTTTTCCCATCTTATCAGTTGAATTCTTACCTGGAAACGAAGAAGATACACGGCTTGTATCTTGCCGGTCAAATTAACGGCACATCGGGATATGAAGAAGCGGCGGCCCTTGGATTGGTTGCCGGGATTAATGCCGCCCAGAGTTTAAGAAACGAACAACCTCTTGTTCTCAAGCGTGACGAATCTTACATCGGAGTTTTGGTAGACGATCTTATCACCAAAAGTCCGGAAGAACCCTACAGGATGTTTACCTCAAGCGCAGAACACCGATTACTTCTACGTTTTGATAATTCTGACATTCGTTTGGCCTCAAAGGGCTTCGAAATCGGATTGACCCCTAAGTCTGTTTATGAAAATGCCAGCGAGAAAAAGCGTCTCATTTCCGAATCTCTTCGCTATTTGAAAACTCACGCGTTGTCTTCGGATCAGGTGAATCAAATCTTATCGCGCCTTCAACAATCATCTATAACCAATAGCGTTACACTTTTTAAATTGCTTTGTCGCCCGGTGGTTCATTTCCAAGACATCGAGGACAGGCTTCCGTCGGATTTATCGGTGAATATCGGCAAGTTTCGTGATTTGGGGGCTCAGATCGAGATAGAATCGAAGTATGAAGGATATATCAAACGCAACCAACTTCTCGTCGATTCCATTAAATCCCACGAAGGTATAAGAATTCCCCCCGACATCAATTATCGAAATATTTCTTCATTAACTATTGAAGCTCGTGAAAAATTGACTAAATTCAGGCCGGAGACGCTCGGTCAGGCATCCAGAATTTCAGGAGTCTCGCCTTCCGATGTGACGTCGCTTTTAATATTGTTGAGAAAATAACCACGGGTTTCATGTGAAACTGATGACAGATTTCCTGGCTACGATCCTCGATCGTTTTTCGAGTCAGCCGGTTTTTCCCAAAATCGCCGAGACCCTGCGATCTAATCGATCTTTCATTACTATCAACGGTCTGAAGGGTTCTTCGGTTAGCCTGTTTTCCAGCAGTCTTTATAAACAATTCAAAAACCCATTTCTGATCGTTGTAAAAGATTCAACCGAAGCGGAAGATATTCGAGACGATATGGAATCTTTGATCGGTTCGGCAAATGTCTGCTATTTGCCCGATCGCACATCGCGGCCAACTCTTTTTTCGGAATTTGATACGACTTACACCTATTTTTTAAACGACACAATAAACAAATTGACCATGTTGACCAATCCTGTCATCATCTCGACTTTGAATGGGCTGTCAACGCCATTTCCCGAAAAGGCGACGTATCAATCAAATCTTGTTCTCATTGAAGTGGGAAAATCTTTTTCCCGCGAGGCCTTTATTGATCAAATGGTCGATTTTCATTACAATCCGGTCGATGTCGTCGAATATCCTTTCGATTTCGCGGTGAAGGGTGGCGTCATCGATTTTTTTCCACCGGCCTCACGTCATCCGTACCGTATCGAATTCTTCGAGAACGTTGTTGAATCTATTCGAACATTTAACACAGAAGACCAACTATCTATTGCCCGTGTTAATCGCTGTGCGCTTTACCCGAATCCGGATTTTCCTCGTGGACAAAAAGAATGCGCGACTCTTTTTTCGTACTTAGCGAAAGACGCTTTCATTATCCTTCCGCATTATGAAAAATTACGCGGTTCGACCGACGACACCGATCTTTCCTTCACAACCAATCCTTCTTATAAAAACATTTTTCTTTACGATGTCGCTGAAGCACAATTTAACTTCAGAATTGTTCAGCCGACGTTTTACCAAGGAAGCATAACCTTTTTCAAGGAACACCTGGGACGTATTTTAACAAATCATCAACAGCCGACTATCGCTATTCTTTCCGGAAATCCAAATCAAACAAACCGCCTTAAGATCATTTTGGACGCCTTTCCTGTAATTCTTTGTGACGAGACGCTGTCTCATTCGCTCGAGATTCCCGAGTTGAACCTATTCGTCTACGTCGAACACGAACTCTTCTCCAGACAACGCCAGTCGAATGTATTTAGATGCGTCGCTTCCGAGACCGATCTCCAAAAACTCGATCCGGATAATATTTCTGTTGGCGACATTATGGTTCATTTGAATTACGGAATCGGCCGCTTCGTCGGATTGAGCAAAATCAACGCCTTCGGTTCGATCCGGGAATGTCTGGTGTTGGAGTACGCCGCCAAGGCGCGCGTTTTCGTTCCCCTTGAAAAATTAAAATACGTTCAGAAATACAAAACATCGGAATCGTTTTTTCCCAGACTAAATCAACTGGGTTCGAAGGACTGGGAAAAGACCAGGACGATGATGGAAAAATCTCTCGAGTACTTTTCGCAGGAAATTATCCGTTTGTACGCATCACGATTGCAATCTTCCGGCTTTCCCTTTCAGCCGGACGCCGATATGCAGATCGAGATGGAGTCCGAATTCATATTTGAAGAAACACCCGATCAGGCAACGGCGTCCGAAGAGATCAAGCGCGACATGGAAACGTTACGACCAATGGATCGATTGCTGTGCGGAGATGTCGGTTTTGGGAAGACCGAGGTCGCCATTCGCGCCGCTTTTAAAGCGGTAACGAATTCCAAACAGGTTGCTGTTTTGGTGCCGACAACAATTCTTGCCGACCAGCATTTCCATACTTTTACCGAACGCCTCGCCAATTTTCCCGTCCGAATTGGACTTCTTTCCAGATTCGTCGATTCAAAAACTATTAAACAAACCGTTCGGGCTATTTCTGAAGGAGCGGTCGATATAGTTATCGGAACGCACCGCCTGTTGTCCGAGGATATTCATTTCAAAGATCTGGGCTTGTTGATTATCGACGAAGAGCATCGGTTTGGCGTTCGGCACAAGGATAAGATCAAATCCCTCCGCAACAACGTCGATGTGTTGTCACTCTCGGCAACTCCCATTCCGCGCTCTCTGCACTTATCGCTTATCGGCGCCCGCGATTTTTCTCAGATCAACACGCCGCCAAAGTCGCGCCTTCCGATATTTACCGACATTATCGCTTTTGACGAGAATCTGATCAAGATGGCGGTCTATCGGGAAATCGCACGTGGCGGGCAAATATACTTCGTACACAACGAAGTCAGAACCATCGAGTTGATGACAAGTCAACTGCAGACACTTTTCCCGGAATTGTCCATTCGTTTCGCGCACGGCCAGATGACCGAAAAAACCCTCGAGCCGATCATGAAAAATTTCATCAACCAGAAAATCGACATCTTAGTCACTTCAGCGATCATCGAATCCGGTATCGACATTCCGAATGTCAATACGATTTTTATCCACCGGGCGCAGAATTTCGGCTTATCTCAACTGTACCAGTTGCGCGGTCGCGTCGGACGCAGCAATCGCCGCGCTTACGCATATCTGATCGTTCCGAATCAAAATGCACTGAGTCCGGACGCCACCAAGCGGTTGCAAACGATCAAACGATATACATCACTCGGTTCTGGTTATTCCATTGCGCTCAAAGACCTTGAAATTCGTGGCGCGGGCAATGTTTTCGGTACCGAACAAAGTGGGAATATCAACGCTGTCGGCTATTCGATGTACGTTCAGATTTTAAAAGATGCTTTGGCGGCGGCGAAGGATTCGGAATTCGGAACAAAAACGTCCCTTACACCGGCCCCGCAGGACGTTGAAATCACTTACCCCAAACCGGCATTTCTACCGGAAGACTACATGTCGTCGTCTTCTATGCGCCTTCAATATTATCGTCGCCTAATGGAGACAAGCACGCTTCCGGAACTGAAGAAAATCGAAAATGAAATTCGGGACATTTTCGGCGTTGTGCCGGAAACAGGTGAAAATTTTCTGGGTTTATCCCGCGTTCGGATCGCCGCATCGGAATTAGGAATCAACAGGATCATTTTTAAAGATTCTGTCGTCGAAATGTCGTTTGTCGACGCTAACCCTTTTAACAACGACACCGATCTGATCGAGTCGATTCGAACCGCCGCCCGGAATACCGGATTTGCATATAAATTTCTACCGTCAGACGAATTACAACTCCTCTTATTCATCAAGCGTCCGGATCCGTTATTATCTCTAAAACATTTCTTGGATGTCCTGAAGGAGGCGGTTAATTTATGAAGATTTGTTATAGTTCTATTCATGAGGTCTCGCTATGAAATGTCGTTTTTCCGTTCTTGTAATATCGCTGATGATCCTTCTGATGAGCACAGAATCTTGTGGTAGGATTATCAATCCGACAACCGTTGTGCGAATCAATACACAATGCATTACCAAAGAAACGTTCGATCGAATTGTCCCGCCTTCGGAATTCTCGCCCATGACAAAACAACAGAAAATCGACAGAGTTGTCTCTTTTTCCAACTCCGAACTCCTGTATTACGATGCCATTAAAAAACATCTGGACCGTGATGCTTCGATTGTCCAGCGAATCAAAGAATTCACCGATGAAAACATGGTTCAAATCTATTTGAATCACATGGTCCTCGACTCGATCGTAACTGAACAGTTACTGCGCGATTCTTATGACAAACTACCGTTGGAATATCGCGAGTATCATACATTCTCCAGCGTTAAAAGTGAATTGAGAGATAACGCTATCAAATATTTCCGCTCGCAACTTCAGCAGGCTTATCTGAACTTTTTAGAAGAACTGAAATTCCAAAACGAACTGCTGATCAACGAGAAGGATTTTAACCAACTTTTATCTTCATTTACGGATTCGCTCAGATATTATCAATCTATCAACAAACCCGCCACCTACATCGGTATCTTTAAAAGCATTCCGACCAACGCTGTTATCGCGACAACCAAATCAAGGAGTTTCGATAAAAAATGGTTCGTTGAAAAGTTGGCGGGCAACGCTGAAAAAATCCCGCCGAACATCGGCGCCTATGAAACCGCCAGTTATATCCTCGAGACAATAATTCTGGGCGAAACCATCAATGACAACGCCCGCGCCGCTAAGATCGATCAGGATGAGGAATTCGTTACGGCGCTATCCGATTACAAACACCGGGTTGTTCTTAATCTTTATCGAAAGAGAGAGATAGAAAGCCGCATCGCAGTCTCCGACGATTCTCTGTTGGCGTTTTATAACAGATACCCGTCGAAATATCTGTCTACGCCTACCGCGGAGGTTTGGGAAATTTTCATCAAAGACAAAGCAAAGGCAGAACGGCTTTTGGATTTAGCGGCGTCGGCTAAAGATTTTCCGTCATTTGCGGCAAAACACACCGAGCGTCTGACATTTGCAACAAACCAGAAAGCCTATCTTGGTTTTATCACCCACGATCAATATGCCGGTATCGGGAAAAAGACCCATACCATCCCGGAAAACACCGTCTATGCCGAATTGATTCCCAGCGGTCTCGGTTATTCGATCATCAAGGTTGGAAAAAAGAATCTTGCGGAACCCCAACCATTTGAGGCCGTAAAAGGCAGAGTACAGAATGACTTTTTAGCCGAAACGAAAGCAAGAATGGAAAAAGCGATTATCGCCAAACTCAAACGCAAATATACCGTGAAAATTTACTGGAACGTGCTCGGAATGGATATAAAAAAAGACGAGGTTAAGTAGTGCGAAAACTTCTCCTTTTAGTGCTGATCCCATTCCTATTTTCTTGCGGAACACACAGCGACGAAGATAATGTGATCGCTCGCGTCGGTAAATCGGCACTGACCCAAAAGGATTTACAGAAAATGATTCCGGAGACGAGAGACCTACTTTCGGTAAACGAAAATTTTATCAACGCGGTGGTTTCTAACTGGGTCAGAAAGGAAATGCTGTATCAGAAGGCCAAAGAGTATCATTTCGATCGTGACGAATATTTGCGCGTCAAGGTCGATCATTTTTTACGCGACCTGACGATTGACTCCTACGTGCGTTATCTTCTTCAGAACAACATCAAGATCGCCGAAACGGAAATAGTTGACTATTACTCGTTGAACAAAACTAGTTTTGTTCGAGATAAAGACGAGGCGAAAATCTCTCACGCCGTTGTAAAAAACTTTGATGAAGCGCTGAAGATCAAATCAACGCTGGTGGCCAGAAATTCGGATGAATTGGACAAATTGTTCACAAAATATCCTTTCGAGACGAAGGTGATCCGGCGCGGAGAATCTCTCGAAGAACTCGATAAGACGATTTTTTCCGGTGGCCCTAAACAGGTTTGCGGCCCGATCGCTTCTGATTACGGGTTTCACATCGTCGAGGTTCTGGCGATCAACAAAGCTGGAACAATTCGTCCTGTCGAGGAGGTTCGGGATGAAATCATCCAGCGCCTCACCGAGCAGAAAATCCAGGAAGAATATAGCCAATATGTCAACAGTTTGCTATCGACGGTCAATTACGAAATTAATCAAAAGAACATCTCTAAATTTTTAGGTAAAGAATGAAAATAAAATGGTTATTGCCGGTACTGCTTTTTTCTTTTGTCTGCCAAGCTCAGGATTTAATTGACGGTATTGCCGCGATTGTCGGCGAGAACGTGATTTTAAAAAGCGAGGTGGATCAATTTGCCCGCCTTAACGCATCCCAGCTCCGCATCGATCCCACGAAAGATACAGAAAAATATCTCGAACTACTGAAGCGTTCGCTGGACGCGTTGATCGATGAAAATATCCTTCTTGAACAGGCAAAGATCGAGACGATCGAGGTAAAAGACCGCGATGTCGAAAACACTTTGAACCAGCAAATAGAAAACATGATTGCACAGGCAGGATCCAAAGAGGCCGCAGAACAGATTCTGGGCAGTTCGATCACCAAGATAAAAAGAGACTACCGTTCTGTTATTAAAAACCGGCTAATCGTCGAAAAACTCCGCTCTGAAAAATTCCAAAAAACCACAGTCAGCCGTCGGGAAATCAATGCATTTTACCAAACATACAGAGATTCTCTTCCGGAAATACCACCAACACTCGATTTCAGCCATATTTTATTCCTAATCAAACCGGGACAAACCGAAGAAGATAACGCCGTTCATCTTGGCGATTCCCTGTTGGCCGCACTCAAATCAGGCGAAGATTTTTCTGGGTTAGCAAAAAAATATTCTGACGATCAGGCAAGCGCTGTCTTTGGCGGTGATCTGGGGTACATCAAGCGTGGTGGATTTATTAAGGAATTTGAGGAAGTTGCTTTTTCTCTTCAATCCAACGAAATCAGCGGTTTGATTAAGACAGATTTTGGCTACCATATTATTCAGACGATCGACCGGAAGGGTGAAAACATCAATGTTCGGCACATCTTGATTAAACCGAAAGTATCCGAAGAAAACACACTTCAGTCAAAGGTTTTTGCCGATAGTGTTTATAACCTAATAGAGCAAGGACTTACTTTTGATACCGCCGCTGTGTGGTATAGTAGCGATCCTGATGCGAAAACAACAAAGGGTAGAATCCGTCGCATTCCCAAAAACCAAATACAACAAACAGAGTTTATCACCGTTTTGGATAGTTTAAAAAGCGGACAGATGAGTCCTATCTTCCAAACGGCTATGGGATTTCATGTTTTACGTTTAAATGCCATTTACAACGATACATGGACGACTCTTGAACAATGGGGTTTGGAATATAAAAAAAATCAATTATATCGAGAGTGGATTGATAAACTTCGTTCACAGTTTTTCATCGACATAAAATGATGTTGTTAAGTTGTGAATAACATTTTCTCGCTTCGTTTATAGTTTTGAGTATTTATTTTTACAATCCAACTCTACTTAAATCTATTCCTTTTGAGATGAATTGATAACATCTTATTAACAGAGTTGTTCATAACTTTTTTCTACAAATTCTCTTTGAAAAACCAACTTATTAACAAGTTAACAAATTTAATAAAAGCATCAATTTTCTTCTTTCTAAATTCTAAAATCATATATGAATTAATTCTGATGTGAATAAGGTTCACAATCCAACTAATAGGCAGATAGATTAAGGTGATTTAATAGATGGAAAAGTTCTTGTTTTAAATAGGACTTTTTGGTAAAATTGCCCGACGAGAAAGTTTTTAAAATAAGGAGGTCATGAAATGCAGTTTTCAGTCAATAAAAATACCCTTCTCTCAAACATCCAAAAAGTGTCCAAAGTATCGCCGTCGCGCTCAACAATGCCGATTCTGAACAGCATTCTATTTGAAGTCGAACAAAACAAACTTACACTTAGAACTTCCGATATTGAAATAACCATGTCAATCTCGGTTGAAGTGAAGGGAATAGAAGATGGATCTATTGCTATTCCTTCCCGAATGATTTTCGATATTATCAACGAACTGGATGACAGTGATATCGAAATTAAAACGGATGGGGATGCGAGCGTCACAGTCACATCTTCTCACGGTGTTTACAAAATTCCAGGAAGACCTGGCGATGAATTTCCTTCAGTTCCCAGAATTAACCTCATGAGTTATGTAACGGTTAGTAATAAACTCTTAAGCCGACTGATTCAAAAAGCAATTATCGCGGTCAGTAAAGATGAATTAAGACCATCGTTAACCGGTGTACTTTTCCAGTTTAAAGAAGGAGAAATCCGCGCTACATCAACCGATGGGCATCGTCTGGTTAGTATGGCAAATAAAGAATTCAATAATCAGAATTTTGAGAGAGACGTAATAATACCCGCCAAATTTCTCAATCTCCTACTTGGATATATTTCAAATGAAGGAGAAATTATACTTGGGGTTGGTGAAAACCATATTCGCGTCGAACTCGATTCCACTATTATTTATTCTCGACTAATCGACGATAAATTCCCGGATTATCAAAGTGTCATTCCTACGGCGAATCCGAATATTCTTACCACCGACGTCAACCATTTTTCATCTGCTTTAAAAAGAGTAGGTATTTTTTCCAATAAAGCAACCCATCAGGTTCGGATGACTCTGGATGGAGAAATACGGAAAATAAGCGCCGAAAACAAAGAACAAATGTCATCCGCGGATGAAAAGATTGATGTCGATTATCAAGGTGACAATATCGAGATCGGTTTTAACGCCGACTATTTAAGAGAATTATTGCGCAACATCGAATCTTCCAATGTTCTGATTAAACTAAAAACAAACGTCAATGCCTGTTTGGTTTTACCTGAAAATCAGGATGAAAATGAAGTCCTGACGATGTTGTTGATGCCGATTCGGTTGGAGTAAAATACAGCGTCGTCGTCCGTTTTCAATTCGATTATTTTTTGATTGTACCGGGACGCCGGATAGATATGTAGTAAATGGTCGTAAAAAATCTCAGACTTGTCAATTTTAGAAATTATCTAACCGCTAATTTTACTTTTCATCCGCAGTTAAATCTGATCGTGGGAGAAAATGGAAGCGGAAAGACAACCATTTTGGAAGCGCTCCAGATATTAGCGCTTTCCAAAAGTTTTCGGTCAAACGTGGATGCCGATATCGTGAATAACTCAGAATCTTATTATCAGGTGTTTGGCGAGTTTGAAGGAAACAGTGAATCGGAAGTTACTCTGAACGTCAATTTTTCCAAAAACGACGGGAAGAAAGTCTTTATCAATAAATATCCATTAAAAAAACGTACCGACATGGTCGGAAAAGTTCCGACGGTCATTTTATCACCGGACAACCAGAATATTACCGGCGGCGGTCCCGCCGGGCGGCGCGACTTTATCAATCGCATCCTTTCTCAGATCGATCGTGAATATTTTGCGCAACTGATCGAATATCGGGTACGACTTCTTCAGCGCAATTCGATTCTGGTTGCTTACCGGCAAAAGCGGAAAACGAATTACGATGCATATGTCGAAACGAACGACGAACTGTTAACCAAAGCCGGAGAATATTTACAGAAATCCCGATATCGGTTCCTGGAAGATTTTAATCCGGTTTTTCAATCCAATTTCGAGCAAATCTCTCACATCCAGAAACCGGTCTCACTCAAGATGCAGTTTAACATGAACACAGAGGGTGCTGACTTCGGAGAAACGTTTCTCCGGAAACTTCGGGATCGTTTTCAAAAAGACATTGAGGTTGGCAGAACGACGTGCGGTCCGCATCTAGACAATCTAATCATTCTGCTGGGCGATAAAGAGATCCGACAAGTCGGCTCTCAGGGCGAACACAAGGTTGTCTTGGTCGCATTGAAAATGGCAGAAGGTCAATTTATCCAGAATCGCCAACCGGAATCGGTCATTTTTCTTTTAGACGATTTGTTTGCGCTTCTCGATGAAAAACATTGTCTGAAAATTGTCGACGATATCAGCCGGAAAAACCAAACGTTTGTAACGACGACGGACGCCGGTCTTTTAAAAAAATACGGATTCGACGAATCGAATCCCGAAATGAAAATCATACATCTTTCTGGGGAGAAATCGTGATGTTCACCAGCCTTGGCGACGCTCTTCAGAAAATGCTCAAGAAATATGATATTGATAAATCGATACGGCAAAATCAGGCCATGGACGCCTGGAATCAGATTGTCGGAAAAGCCATTGTGATTCACACTGTTCCGGAAAAGGTTGCTTTTGGCAAACTGTATATTCGGGTCGATTCGCCGGCGTGGCGGAACGAACTGTCTTATCGAAAGATCGAAATAATGAAAAAAATCAATAAGAAACTACAAGGCGAAATGATTAAGGAGATAGTATTACGGTAAGCGAAATTAAATTTACGGAAGCGTCGACTTACGGCGCTGAAAAGATCACCGTCCTTAAAGGACTTGAAGCCGTTCGAAAACGCCCGGCAATGTACATTGGCGACACCGGAAAACGCGGTTTGCATCACCTGGTGTTTGAAGTCGTGGATAATTCCGTCGATGAGGCGTTAGCCGGATATTGCAATCAGATCATAGTGACGATCCACACCGACAATACGGTTAGTGTTTTGGATAACGGACGTGGCATTCCCGTGGATATGCACAAGGAGGAAAAGAAACCGGCGCTGGAAGTCGTCATGACGATACTTCACGCGGGCGGAAAATTCGACAAGGGTTCGTACAAAGTGTCCGGCGGTCTGCACGGCGTCGGCGTTTCCGTCGTCAATGCGTTGTCGGAAGTGTTGACGGTTGAAGTCTATCGTGATGGAAAAATTTATACCCAGACGTACAAGCGCGGCGTTCCATCGACCAAATTGACGGTCATCGGCGAAACCGAAAAGCGCGGCACATTTACACGTTTCCTCGCGGATGTTGACATCTTTAAGAAAATCGAATGGGATTACGAGACTCTTGCCCACCGGATGCGCGAACTTGCTTTCCTGAACAAAGATCTGGAAGTTCAAATGAACGATGAGCGCGACGGCAACAAAGAGACCTATAGTTACAAGGGCGGACTGTTGGAGTTCGTCGCGTACCTTGACGAAACGCGCCCGTCGCTCATCGAAAAACCGATTTATATCGATAAGGAAGTTGATGGCGTACCAGTCGAAATCGCGCTCCAATATAACTCGTCCTATTCCGAGAACATTTTCACCTTCGTGAACAACATCAACACCGTCGAGGGCGGGACGCATCTCGTCGGGTTCAAGACCGGTGTTACGCGGACGCTGAACAATTACTCTCTAAAGAACAATCTGTTCAAAAAAGAAGCGTTCACGTTTTCCGGCGATGATGTCCGTGAAGGGTTAACCGCTGTCATCAGCATCAAAGTTGCCGAGCCGCAGTTTGAAGGTCAGACGAAAACGAAACTCGGAAATTCCGAGATAAAAGGCGTCGTCGATTCCGTTGTTTCGGAAGGTTTGGCGGAATATCTTGAACAACATCCTGCTCAGGCGAAGCGGATTATTGAAAAATGCCTCAATGCGGCTAGATCGCGCGAAGCCGCACGGAAAGCCCGCGATCTGACCCGGCGGAAAAATTTGCTCGACATCGGCAATCTTCCCGGCAAGCTCGCGGATTGTTCGACGAAAGATCCGTCGCTGTGCGAGATGTACATCGTCGAAGGCGACTCTGCAGGCGGCAGCGCCAAGCAAGGCAGGGATCGTAAATACCAGGCGATTCTTCCTCTTCGTGGCAAGATCATCAATGTGGAAAAATCACGAATCGATAAAGTTCTCGACAACAACGAAGTTAAAACGATCATCACGGCGCTCGGTACCGGTTTCGACGAGGAATTCGACATCGAGAAACTGAGATACAATCGCATCATCATCATGACGGATGCCGATGTCGATGGAAGCCACATCCGCACGCTTCTCCTGACATTCTTCTTCCGGTTCATGCCCAAGCTGATCGGCGAAGGACATGTCTATATCGCCCAGCCTCCGCTCTATAAGGTGTCCGTGAAAAAACAGGACTATTATGCTTATGACGAAGACGAGCGCGAAATTCTGGTCAAGCGGTTTTCCAAGGACGGCGACAAGAAGGTAGAAATTCAACGATATAAAGGTCTCGGCGAGATGAACCCCGAACAACTCTGGAACACCACGATGAATCCGGAAAGCCGGACGCTAGTGAAAATCACCATCGATGACGCGGCAAACGCTGACAGAACGTTTTCGATCCTGATGGGCGGAGACGTCGAACCGCGGCGACAATTCATACAAAAGAACGCAAAATATGTTAGAAATCTGGACGTATAAATCATGAACAAGCAGGTAAGCATAGAATTTCAGAGAGACCGTGTCGTTCTGGTCAATATCGACGAAGAGATGCGCAACTCATATCTGGATTATTCGATGTCGGTCATCGTTTCCCGCGCCTTACCGGACGTCCGGGACGGGTTAAAGCCGGTACACCGCAGAATTTTATTCGGAATGTCCGATCTCGGTTTGCCATTCAACCGGCCGACCAAGAAATGCGCGCGTATCGTTGGAGAGGTGCTTGGTAAATATCACCCGCACGGCGACACCGCCGTTTACGACGCGCTCGTCCGCATGGCGCAGACATTCTCCATGCGCTATCCGCTGGTGGACGGACAGGGCAACTTCGGTTCTGTCGATGGCGACAACGCCGCCGCGATGAGATACACCGAGGCGCGCCTCAGCCGCATCTCCAGCGAACTATTGCGCGACATCGAAAAAGAAACCGTCAAATTCGTCCCGAATTTCGACGATTCGCTGACGGAACCCAGCGTGCTTCCTGCTGCCGTTCCGTTGCTTTTGGTCAACGGCTCCAGCGGCATCGCCGTCGGAATGGCGACAAACATTCCGCCGCACAACCTGACCGAAGTTTGTAACGCCGCAATTCACCTGATCGATCATCCCGACGCCAGCATTGCCGATTTGATGCAATTCGTCACCGGACCGGATTTTCCGACGGCGGCGACGATTTTGGGCAGAGAGGGCATTCGATTGGCTTATGAAACCGGGCGCGGCGTCATCCGCATTCGCGCCAAAGCGTTCGTTGAGACGAACAAGACCGGCAAAGACAGTATCATCATCACCGAAATACCTTATCAGGTCAACAAATCCAAACTTTTGGAAAAGATCGTCAGCCTCGTCCGCGAAAAAGTCGTCGAGGGAATTTCTGATATTCGCGATGAATCCGATAAGGACGGCATTCGAGTCGTCATTGAACTGCGCAAGGACGTCGTTCCGGAGGTCATCCTCAACCAGCTGTACAATCACACGCAATTGCAGGATAGCTTCGGCATCAACATGCTCGCGCTCGTTCACGGTATCCCAAAGCAGTTGAACCTGAAGGAAATCCTGAGACATTACATCGACTTCCGCCACGAGATCATCGTCAAGCGGACGAAATTCGATCTCAAACAAGCCGAAGAACGCGCGCATATTCTGGAAGGCTTGAAGATCGCGCTCGACAATATCGATGAAGTGATCGCAATAATCCGCGGCTCCAAGTTGCCGGAAGAAGCCAAAACGAACCTGATCGAACGGTTCCAATTTTCCGATAGGCAGGCGCAGGCGATCCTCGACATGAAATTGCAGAGACTGACCGGCCTGGAGGTCGGTAAAATCGTCGAAGAATACCGCGAAACATTGAAGCTCATTGAGCGGCTCAAACACATTCTTGAAAATATTGGCGAACAACTTCTGTTGGTGAAGACTGAGTTGACCGAAATCCGCGAAAAATATGGCGACGAGCGGCGCACGGAGATCATCAACGACGACGGCGAATTCTCGATCGAAGACATGATCGCCGAAGAAGACATGGTCATCACCATTACACACAACGGCTTCATCAAGCGCTTCCCGGTCGACGTTTCCAGACGGCAAAACCGCGGCGGTCGCGGAAGCCAGGGCGCGCAGGCGAAAGATGACGACTTTGTCCGCACGATTTTCATTGCAGGCACGCACGATTATCTGATGTTTTTTACCAATAAAGGACGATGCTATTGGCTCAAAGTGCATGAAATTCCGCGTGGTGGGAAAGCGACTCGCGGCCGGGCGATCGTAAACCTGATCAATACTCAGCCCGACGAACAGGTTCGCGCCGTGTTGAGCGTTAAAGAATTCGATGATGCCCACAACATCATTATGGCAACGCGAAACGGATTGGTGAAAAAAACCGTTTTGTCCGAGTATGGAAATCCCAGAAAAACCGGTATCCGGGCGATCAACCTGAGAGACGACGACGATCTCATCGACGCACAAATTACAACGGGCGAACAAGACATCATTCTCGGCACAACGGAAGGAAAATCTATTCGATTCCACGAAGTAGATGTTCGACCGATGGGCAGAACGGCGACCGGTGTCATCGGCGTTCGTCTGCCGCGAAAAGATATTCGCGTCGTCGGAATGGTCACAATCAAAGGCGAAAGCGGAACGTTGTTGGCCGTTTCCGAAAACGGTTTCGGCAAACGCTCGGACATCAAGGATTATCCGGTCATTCACCGCGGCGGAAGTGGCGTCATTACGCTGAAAACGACCATCCGGAACGGAAAAATGGTCACGCTTCGCGAGGTCGTGGATTCTGACGATCTGATGATCATCACCGTCAAGGGTGTGTTGATCCGCCTGCCCGTATCGATGATCCGTACGATCAGCCGGAATACACAGGGTGTTACGCTCATCAAATTGGACGACGGCGATGCGATTTCCGCCGTGACGCGCGTCGTGGAGTCAGAAGCCTCGAACGGGAATGGCGACGAAACGGAAGAAAACGGCATGGTTCTGGCCGATTCCGGCGATGCCGGTCTCTTTGAAAATTCAGTCAGCGAAGACGAGTAGGCGACAATGGCTCCGAACGGCAATTCTGAAGAGCGTTCTCGCATTTCAGCCAACTGGAATCGTCTGAACGATCAGATTGCCGCGACAACCACGCGAATCGGAAGAGTCCCGGAAACGATCAAGATCGTCACCGTCGGAAAAACATTTCCGGTGGCGATTCTCAAAGCCGCGATGGAAGTTGGAATCAGAGTTTTTGGCGAAAACCGTGTTCAGGAAGCCGCCCCAAAGATTGAATTCTTCCGAAATATTCCCGATATTGAGTGGCATATGATCGGGCACCTTCAAACCAATAAAGCGAAAAAAGCCGCCGAACTTTTCAACGTCATCCAGTCGGTCGATTCCGTCCGGCTGGCGCAGTTGCTCTCGACCGAAGGTGGGCGGCTCGGTCGAACCATTCCGGTTTTTATAGAAATCAACACGTCCGGCGAATCGGCGAAATCCGGGATGGCGCCCGACGCTCTTTTTCCGGCGCTGGATGAAATCGCTGTTTTGCCGAATATTGCCGTTTCCGGGCTGATGACCGTCGGGCCGTTGACGGACGACGTTGGTCAAATCCGGCATGCATTTCGCCAACTCAAGAAACTTTATGACCGCGCTCGCGAACAATCCTATCCGAATTGTCATTTTGAGAGGCTTTCGATGGGAATGTCCGGCGATTTTGAGATTGCGATCGAGGAAGGTTCGACCATGATTCGCGTCGGGCGGGCGATTTTCGGAGAAAGGGGCGCCGCATGATCCAGCCGCAGGACATTCTGGAACGGGAATTTAAAAAATCGTTCCGTGGCTATGATCCGATCGAAGTACGCTACTTTTTACAATTATTGGCCGATGAAGTCGAAAAATTAAAAAGACGCATTTTGGAAATGGAGCCATTGGAAAAAGAACGCGACGCGATCCGCGCAATTCAGCCGGAAAAAATTCTTCAGGAAGCGACGGATAAAGCCGAACAGATGATCCGGGATGCGGAAGATGTCGCACACCGCGCGCTTCAGGCGGCGACCGCTGAAAAGGAAAAAATCGAAACGGCCATTCAGAGTCTAAAACACCAACGCAACAAATTGATCCGCCAATTGGAAAGCGTCCATAAAAATCAGGCAAAAGTCATCGACTTTTTGTCCGGCGACGACGAGATTTCCGAAAACAACGAAAACAAAATCAGCTAAGGTCCGGGAGAAAAGGAATCATGGCGACACTTCATACCGAAATTACCGGCAAGATCGCAGGATCGAAATCCTTTCGGCGCGCCGCGATTATTTCGGCAAATGCGGCTCCGGCGAGTTCTTTCGACGATAACGAGTTCACCGTGATTTTCAGAAGCCCCGACGTGAACGTTTGGGAAGATCGGAAAACCGGCACTTTAATGATGCAGATTGCAAATTCCAACAATCCGGCTGTTTGGCTGGAATCAGTCCGGGCTGGCGTTCAGCTCGGCGCAAATGAGATTTTATTCGTTGGCAGTGGAATTTCGACAGACGAAAAAACGCCTTTCAGCGGGTGCATCGTGACGAATCACGTGAACGTTTCCGGAGAAAATCCGTTGATCGGCACAAACGACGAGTCGTTCGGCGTACGATTTCCCGATATGTCGAATTTGTATCATCCATCGATGACCGGACGGCTGAAAAAATGTTCGATTGGGGAAACGCTGACGGAAGGCGGTTTATTGGTTTGTTGCGGTGAAAACGCCGCGACGAATCTCGAGAAGCGCATCGCCGAGCGCCCTGAAATCAAAGTCGTATCGCGGGATGTCGCTTTCGGAGCAATCGCCGCCAAGCACGCGGGAATTCCTTCCGCGGCTGTCGTCTTTTATCCAAAAGCCGGGCTAGAGACGGTCATCGGTCTGATCCGGGAATTTTTTCAGATTAAGCGCGGTTGACGACGCGATTTCGCTACGTCAGAACAAAAATCCACAAAATCATTTCTAACCTGCTTAATTCATAAACCGCAGAGTTAACAGAGAACGCAGTCCCGACTATTCGGGATTTTAATTTCTTTTTTA
>Ga0265296_1000988_pt1 | contig 35936 bp, 29 predicted proteins | sample MunlanPumphouse1_FD_189073 | JGI IMG/M metagenome (GOLD analysis project Ga0265296, IMG submission 189073) | Groundwater microbial communities from a municipal landfill in Southern Ontario, Canada - Pumphouse #1 | ecosystem: Environmental > Aquatic > Deep subsurface > Groundwater | place...
ACGTCGAGGTCATCTCCAACAACATCGCCAACATGAACACCGTCGGCTTCAAGCGTCAGCGGGCCGAGTTCCAGGACCTGCTGTACCAGAACGTCGAACGCATGGGCGCTCAGTCCTCGACGCAAGGCACCGTCGTCCCGACCGGCATCCAGATCGGCGCCGGCGTCAAGGCCGGCAGCGTCTATCGCATCACCGAACAGGGCAGCCCCACGCGCACCGGCAACACCTACGACGTGGCCATCGACGGCAAGGGCTATTTCCAGATCACCATGCCCTCGGGCGAGATGGCCTATACGCGGGCCGGCAACTTCTCGGTCAATGGCGAAGGCCAGCTGGTCACCGAAGACGGCTATGCGGTCGAGCCCGCCATCAACATCCCCCAGGACGCCATCGACGTCACCATTTCCAAGTCCGGTCAGGTCGAGGTCACGACCCAGGGCCAGGCCGCCAAGCAGGTGGTGGGCCAGCTGGAGCTGGCGACCTTCTTCAACGAGGCCGGCCTGGAAGCCATCGGCGACAACCTGCTGCTGGAGACCGCCGCTTCGGGCGCGGCCACCGTCGGCGCCCCGAACGAGCCTGGCTACGGCCACCTGCTGCAAGGCTATACCGAGGCCTCCAATGTCGATGCGGTCAGCGAGATCACCAACCTGATCGTGGCCCAGCGCGCCTATGAGATGAATTCCAAGGTCATCACCACCGCCGACGAAATGCTGTCCGTCTCGGCCCAGGTGAAGAGCTAGATCGTGGCCATGATCCGCACCCTGACCCTCGCCCTCGCGGTCGCCGCCCTCGCCGTTCCGGCCCTGGCCGGTCAGGTCAACCTGGCCCCCGATCCGACCGACGACGACGGCCGCGTCACCCTGGGCGAGCTGTTCGACGACGCGGGCGCCGCCGCCAACGTCGTGGTCGGCCAACGCCATGGCGCCACCGCCGTCTTCGAAGCCAGCCAGATTCAGGCCGCCGCCCGCCGCGCGGGCCTGGAGTGGAGCAACCCTCAGGGCCTGCGCCGCATCGTCGTGCGCGAAGGCGGGGCCGTTCCTGCCGAAGCCTCCGCTCGTCCAGCCGCCGCCACCGTGGCCTCGCGCCCCGGCGCCACGGTCGAGGTTCTGACCTACGCCCGCAGCCTGGCCGCTGGCGACATCGTCCAGCCCTCCGACGTGATCTGGTCCACGGTTCAGGCCCACCAGGCCCCCGCCGGCGGTCCCCAGGACGCCGACCAGGTCGTCGGCCTGTCGGCCAAGCGGGCCTTGCGCGCCGGCGCCGCCGTGACCAGCCGTGACTTGGCCTCGCCCCAGGTCATCGCCCGCAACGACATGGTCCAGGTCGCCTACATCGTCGGCGGCGTCGAGCTGACCGTCACGGGCAAGGCGACCCGCGACGCCTCGGCGGGCGAGGCCGTGCCGGTGCTGAACGTCCAGTCCGGCCGCACCATCGACGCCGTCGCCGTCAGCCCCGGCCGCGCCGTCGCCGGCCCCGCCGCCCAGACCGCCCGCGCCAATCCGCAACAGTTCGCCGCTCGCTGAGAGATCCCGTCATGCGTAAAATCCTGATCCTCGCCGCCGCCGCCTCCGCCCTGTCCCTGGGCGCCTGCTCCACCGCGCTTGAGGCCGTGCGCGGGCCGGAACTGGCCCCCATCGGCTATCCCGCCGCCCTGGTCCCGGTAGAGCAGGCCTATCTTCCCGCGCCGACCCCCGCCTCGGCCAACAGCCTGTGGCGCACCGGCTCGCGCAGCTTCTTCGGCGATCAGCGTGCTCGCCGCGTCGGCGACATCCTGACCATCAACATCGACATCAACGACCGGGCCCAGACCCAGAACTCGACCCAGCGCGCCCGCACCAACAGCGCCTCGGGCGGGGTCACCAACTTCTTCGGTCTGGAAAAGAGCCTGAACAACGCCTTCCCCGGCTTCGATCCGTCCACCATGATCGGCATGGAGGGCGAGTCCAACGCCGCCGGTTCGGGCAGCGTCAACCGTTCGGAGCGCGTCAACCTGACCGTCGCCGCCGTCGTCACCGCCGTCATGCCCAATGGCAACATGGTCATCCAGGGTCGGCAAGAAGTGCGCACCAACCGCGAGGTCCGCGAACTGACCGTGGCCGGCATCGTGCGGCCCGAAGACATCTCCTCGGCCAACACCATCGCCCACACCCAGATCGCCGAGGCCCGCATCAGCTACGGCGGTCGCGGCGACATCAGCCGGATGCAGGCCAGCCCCGCCGCCCAGTCCCTGGTGGAGCGCTTCAGCCCCTTCTGATCTGTGTTCAGCGAAGCGTGTGATTCCGGCGACAGGCCGTCTCGAAATCACACGCGCTCAAGCGGAGCGGTGAACCCTTAACGACCGACCCGCGTTTGTCTTGTCGAACGCGAGTGATTTGTGATGTTGAAGTCCATTGCCCCCGCCGTCGCCGCCCTGGGTCTCGCCGCCCTGGCAGGACAGGCCATGACCAGCCCGACGACCGCTTCGGGCGAGGCGGCCGCCAGCTGGCACCTGCTTCATGAGGGCTCCATGGCCAAGCTGGCCTATGGCATGGCCGATTCTGATCAGGTGGCCCTGATGCTGACCTGCTCGCCGGGCGATCGCACCGCCGTGGTCTATGGTGACGCCCAACCTCAAAGCCCGGCTCTCAGCCTTGCCGCCACTGGGCCTCAGCCCATGGATCCGCTGTCGGACGGCGAAGCCTATGAGGCTCGCTTGCCCTTGACCGACGCCGCCCTGACCAGTCTGGCGCGCGGTGGACGCATGGCCGTCCAGACCGAGGCCGGCGCCCAGCAACTGACAGCCTCGCGGTCGGAGCGTCGCCTGGTGCAGAACTTCCTCGGCTATTGCGCTTCCAGCCACGCCTGATCAAAGTCCCCTTCGCACCAATCAGCGGGGGCTGAACCATGACCGCCTTGCTCGGCCTAGCTCTGGCCCTGACGCTTCAGGCCACGCCGTCGCCACAGGCCGAAACTTGGACCTGGACCCTGTATTCGGACAGCGGGCCCCTGGTTCTGGCCAATGAGATTCCCGATACGCCGCGTCTGCGCGCCACCCTGGAATGCGCGCCCGGCTCCAGCATCGTGCGACTGACCCTCTATGGCGCCACGCCGGCCGAGGGCATCGCCGTCATCACCTCCGGCACGGCTTCCGCCAATGCCGAGGCCCGGCCCCGGCGTGGCCAGTTGCAGACCATGCTGCGCGCCGACCACCCCGTCTTCGCCGCCTTCCTGACCAATGGGAAACTGCAGGTCGCGGTCGGCGAACAGACGTCTCCCGTAGAGATCGACCGGGCGAATCTGTCCAAGCTGCGTCGGTTCGCCGAACTCTGCACTGGCTGAGGATCCCCATGCGCCCCATCATCTGGCTGGCCTCTGCGGCCATGACGACGCTCGCCCTGTCTGCCTGCGCGCCCACGGCCGGTTTGAACCTCGCCGCCGCCTCCAGCGGCGCCCCCGCCCCCGTGGCCGGCTACGACTGGCACTTCAACGCTGACGTCGAAGAGGCCAGCCTGTCCTATGGCATGGCCGAGACCGACGATGTGCCCCTGGACCTGTCGTGCAGGCCGGGGTCGGGCGCCCTGCAAATCCTGCAGACCGTCTCCGAGGGTCACCCCAGGGTCATTGCCCTGGAATCCGGCGGCGACACCGAGACCTATCCGGCCAAGGCCGAGCCCTCGGCCCTGCACGACGGCCTGGACCTGACCGCCGCCGCCCGCACCGCCGATCCGGTCTTCCTGCGCTTCCGCAAGCTGGGATGGCTGGCCACCTATGGCCCCGACTACCGCACCCCTCTGGTGGCCCAGCCAGGGTCGGATCAGCAGATCGAACGCTTCTTCGCCCTGTGCGGCTAGGGCGCCGCGCCTACGCAGCTTGACCGTCGCCCCCCGCCCCTGTCTGCTCCCATCGCTTGAGGGAGGACAATATGGACAAGCGAATTCTGGCGGGACGACTTCTGATCGGGGCGACTCTGGCGGCCTTCATGGCGGCGACGCCGGTTCTGGCCGGAGCGCCGCAGTCTGCGCCGGACGCCCGGGCGACAGCCCCCTCGACCGCCCCCTCGACCGCCGAGGCAGCGGCCCTTGCGGCCATCCTGACCGACTACGAAACCTATCTCCGCCGCGTCGATCCGATCAGTTCGGGGATGGACGGCGACCGCGAGGCCCTGTCGCGCCTGCCCGATCCCAGCCGCGCGGGCGATCTGGCGCGCCAGGCTCCGCTCGAAGCCCTGCTGGCGCGACTGGACGCCATCGCCCCCGCCGCCCTCGACGAGGACCAAAGGCTCAACCACGCCTTCACCCGCTACCTGATCGCCCGCGATCTGGAGCGGATCAATCTGGACCCGTCACGTCTGGCCTTTGATTCCGAGGGCGGCCCCGGCCAGACCCTGTCCTATCTCGCCGGCTCGACCCGGATCGCCAGCCGCGCCGACGCCGACGCCTGGATCGCCCGGCTGGAAGCCGCGCCCGCCTACTACGACGCCGGGATCGCCAATGCCCGACGCGGCCTGTCCACCGGCCTGCTGCAAGCACGCTCCGTGGTCGAAAGCGCCTTGGGTCAGGCCCAACGCGATGTCGCCGCCAATCCCGACGGCGACATCCTGATGAAGCCCTTCGCCGCCCTGCCCGCCAATATTCCGGCGGCGGATCAGGCCGCCCTGCGCGCCCGCGCCCAGGCTCTGATCGACGGGCCGATCACCGCCCGCCGCCAGGCCTGGCTGGCCCTGTTGCGTGACGACTACCTGCCCAAGGCTCCGGTCGAGCCCGGCCTGGTCCACCGGACGGGCGGCAAGGCCCTCTACGCCTTCCTGGTGCGCAGCGACACGACCACCGACCTGACCCCGGATCAGGTGCATCAAATCGGTCTGGAAGAGGTCGCCCGCATCCGCGCCCGGATGCAGGACGAAATGCGCGCCGCCGGCTGGACCGGCGACTTCGCCGGCTTCCTCCACTTGCTGCGCACCGATCCGCAATTCTATGCGACCAGCCGCGAACAACTGCTGGAAAAGGCCTCCGAGATCGCCAAGCGCGCCGACGACGGCCTGCCCGCCCTGTTCGGCACCCTGCCCCGCCTGCCCTATGGCGTCCGCCCGGTCCCGCGCGAGATCGAGGAGACCTACACCACCGGCCGTTACAACTCCGGCTCGATGCAGAACGGCGTGGCGGGCGGCTATATCGTCAACACCTCCAAGCTGGATCAGCGCCCCCTCTATGAACTGCCCGCCCTGACCGTCCACGAGGCCGTCCCCGGCCATCACCTGCAGATCGCCTTGCAGCAGGAGGCGGCGGATCAGCCCTACTATCGCCGCGGCGCCGACGTGACCGCCTTCATCGAGGGCTGGGGTCTCTATTCAGAGTTCCTGGGTGAAGAGATGGGCATCTATCGCACCCCCTACGAGCGCTTCGGCCGCCTCAGCTACGAGATGTGGCGCGCCTGCCGCCTGGTGGCCGACACCGGCCTGCACTGGCTGGGCTGGACCACGGAACAGGCCCGCGCCTGCTTCCGCGACAACTCGGCCCTGGCCCCGCACAACATCGAGACAGAGCTTCAGCGCTACATCGGCTGGCCCGGTCAGGCCACGGCCTACAAGATCGGCGAGATCCGCCTGCGCCAGATCCGTCAGAAGGCCGAGCGCGAGCTAGGCGACCGCTTCGACGTCCGCACCTTCCACGATGCCCTCCTGGTCGACGGCTCCCTGCCGCTCGACCTGCTCGACGCCCGGATGGACCGCTGGATCGCCGAGCAGAAGGCGAAGTAGGCCGCGCGTCTTTCCTCCCCACTTCGTGGGGAGGGGGACCGCGTAGCGGTGGAGAGGGCTCTCGAGAAAATCAAACGTCACGGCCGCTTCGCGCCCGCGCCACCTCCCCATCTCTGCGCAATAGGTAGGAAAGCCTAAAGCCCCAGCTCCGCCCGCGCCTTCTTCGTCAGCTTGCCGACGATGATCGCATGCGCCGACCGGATATGATCCGCCAACGCCTCGTCGGCCCAGTCGTCGATCTGCGGCAGGTTCACCCACTTGGCGCGCGCCATATAGGGGGCTGGCCGTGCTTGGCCGCTCTCGGTCAGCACCTCATAGGCGATGTCCGAGACCTTGAACGACACCCCGCCGGTCGCCCCCACCATGACGAACATCTTGCCCCCGACCTTGTAGGCGTCGTGGTCGTCGCCGAACGGATGGTCCAGCGTCGCCCCCGGCAAGGCCAGACAGACCTTGCCGACCCCCACGCGGTCCATCAGGCGTCGACGCCCACACCGATCGGGCAGACCACGCCCGTCCCGCCGATGCCGCAATATCCGGCCGGATTCTTGGCCAGATAGCCCTGGTGATAGTCCTCAGCGAAATAGTAAGGGCCGGCCGGTTCGATCTCCGTCGTGATCGTCCCCCGGCCCGCCGCCGACAGCGCCGCCTGATAGGCCTCGCGCGAGGCTTCGGCTTCCGCCTGCTGCGCGTCGTTCAGGGTGTAGATGGCCGAGCGGTACTGCGTGCCCTGGTCGTTGCCCTGACGCATCCCCTGCGTCGGATCATGGTTCTCCCAGAAGGCCTTCAGCAGGTCGCCGTATGAAATCGCCTGCGGGTCGAACACGACCTGAACCACCTCGGTGTGCCCCGTCCGTCCCGAACAGACCTCTTCATAGGTGGCGTTGGGCGTAAACCCGCCTGCATAGCCCGCCGAAGTCACCCAGACGCCCGGCAATTGCCAGAACACCCGCTCCACGCCCCAGAAGCAGCCCATGGCGAAGATCGCCGTCTCGAACCCCTCCGGATGCGGCCCTTTCAGCGCACGACCCAGCACAAAGTGAGTCGCATCGGTCGCCAGCGGCGTGTCTCGCCCGGGCAGCGCCGTCTCGGCGGTGGGCAGTTCGGCGGCTTTTTGGAACAGCATCTGAAAAATCTCGCAGAAATCAGGGGCAAAATCGACTTCCACCCATATGGGGCGCCAATGGGCGCTTGCCGAGGGGGTCATGCTGTTCTATCAGCCTCGCCTCCGCTGGAACGACCGTCCGGCGGCTACACGGCGACGTCGTGGAAACGGACAGGTGGCGGAGTGGTCGATCGCGCACGCTTGGAAAGCGTGTGTAGGTGAAAGCCTACCGAGGGTTCGAATCCCTCTCTGTCCGCCACGCGCACTGTTTTCAAACAAATTTTCGTCAATCTTCCAGCATCACCCACCATCTCACCCACCTGCGTGTTTGCGCTTGGATTTTGAAGTTCAGCGCGTTTCACCCGGTTTCAAGTGGTTTCAGTTTGGCGGCCACAGCAGTGAATTTCGCCTACCGGAGAAATTAGCATCTTTGAGGCAGACAGCTAGGGAATCGGCTCAATGTCAGCGCATGGCTAAGGAAACAGCTCCGCCAAGGAGCGACGCGACCACTGCAAACATACTGCGTATCATGCAGGACAACCCGGCAGGTATCACCCGATCGGAACTACGGCGGCTGTGCGGGGCGACCGAGGGGATCGAACAGTTCGGCCGCCGGATTCGGGGCGTTCGCGAATTAGGTTGGGACTACGAAGTCCGCCGGATCGATCATACAGAACGCCTTTATGTGCTGACCGGGCCTCGTCTCAAGGCAGCGGACTCAGGGGTCACCGAGAAACTTCGGGCAGCGACCATCCACCGCGCGAATGGCCGCTGCCAGATGTGCGGCCTCGCGGTTGTTGAGGATCGGATCAAATTGCAAGCGGATCACCGCATTCCGAGAAGTTGGGGCGGCTTGTCACAACTGGAGAACCTCTGGGCGATCTGTGAAAGCTGCAACCGCGGGAAGCGGGACTTTTTCTCAAGTTTCGACGATGGGGAAATGAGTGAAATTCTCGCCTATGACTCCGTCTACGAGCGCCTCGCCCACACGCTCAAATTGCATTTTGGCCAGCCTGTCGCGGCCGACTACCTCTCGTTCGTCGCGAATTTCAATGATTACCAAGAAGACTGGCAGAAGCGCCTGCGTGAGCTGCGATATCCCGTCATCGGCATGGTGATCCCAGTCACGTTGCGAAAGGAAGGCAAGCGACGGCGCGCCTACTACACCATGACTCGCTGGGCTGATCTTACTCCCGACCATGCAAAACAGATCAAGGACTTCGAGAAAGAGGGGAAGCGGCGGAGCCGGAATACCTGAGCTTCAGGCCTCAGTCGCCTCTCAATCCACCGCTGACGGTCCATCAAGATCATCTTCGGGTGGCTGAGGCAGCTCTTCGCCTGGCCGGAGCTTGAATGTCCAGGGTTCGGCCGCTGGACTAGCCGCATACTCCGCAGCTCCAACCTTGGCGGACCTCAAACTACCGGTGACCATGGCCAGTGTCGGCGGCGTGGGCGGCTCAGACCGAAGCTTTCCCAATCCAAAGCTCGGCGAGCGAATGCTGGGTGGCTTGAGACGCACTTCGACGCGCGCAGCATCTGCCAGAAGGACGATATTGATCCCTTCAGGACGCTGAGCCGACCTGTAGAGAATACCCTCGATCATCCTAATCTTGCGGCCGATGCGAACCGTATGAACACGGTTCAGATATTCAGCGACAACCTGGGTGGCGACATAGTCGAATGGCTCGTCATCCGGCGAAACCGGTCGGGCAATTTCGGTCATGAAGCGCTGCATGAATCGCCATTGGCTTAGGCGTCGTACGTGATCCCGGGCGAAGAGATTCAACTCCTTAGGTGCAGACGAAAAACGTGTCGTATCGAGCACGACGACGTCACGCATGAGATAGAATTCGGCGAACATAATTTCCGAGCCGACGATGGGGCGGAGCTCGGATATGCAGGTCTGAACGTCGAACGCACCGTAGAAGGCGCGGATTCCCGCTGCATTCATTCGGTTCGACCGCCCCAGGCGGCCCGGCGCAGGCCCTAGTTCGCCTTCCGGGTCATGAATGACCTTATGCCTGTCGTGACGGGTGACGACCCGGGCTCTGAGGATTGGCGGGTTGTCTTCCGGTTTAAGCACCCGCACGGGATAATTTTGCGACACGTCCTTCTGCAGGTGGATATTCTGGAAAATTTTGCCGAGAAGTTCATGTGCATTCGGGTTCAGAAACCGCTGCTCGTAGGTCACGGATTGGCAGAAGGTCTCCCACAGCGCACCATGCCCTCCATCGTCGCCTTCGATGCGTTCGTAGCATTGATCTTCATCATAGAACGCCATCTTCCCGCGCTGCGGCAGATAGAAGTCATCTTCTAGGAGTTGGCCGACGAGATCAGTAAGTATTTCGGGCTCAGTCGGAAGAACGAGCTCTTCAAGCGTCTCGGCGAGAGACATGCCGCGCTGCGCTCCGTAATAGCCAGGCTCCTCTTCATCGCCAGGAATCCAGTCCGCGCCCGCAATTAGGTAGTTGGCTCGGAAGACCTCGTCGACGATCGCCGCGACGGCACCGACCGGGATCGCCTTGCGGGTTGGGTGATAGTCGCAGAAACCTTCGTCGTATTTGGGACGGATTTCGACAAGGCGGCTTTGCAGACCCTTATTGTCAAAGCAGTAGGGGCAGAGATTAGCCATCCTCATTCCTCATCGCGTTTGCCCGGAGCCACTCGCGACAAGCGGGCTCAGCTGGACCATGCCGTTTGGTGTTCGGTTGTAAAGAATAGCGGCACGTTGAACGGCTCAACATCTATTGGCACCACCGCAAGAACGCCACTCAGTCCGCTTGAAGCGCCGTCCTGACCTTCCACGGAGAACTTCCGTTCCGCGGCCGCTGCCGTCAGAAGTGCATCTTTGACCGCTGGCCGGGTCAACGCATCCCCCAGCAAGGCGTGATGATAGTCGCAAAGGATTAGGAGATTTCCAGCTCCGTTCTGGCCCTGGTTCTGCAGATGATCGACATGGTGTGCGACCAGAACCTTGCGCCGAAATCTCGGAAGCCACATCGCAGTTTGAACTGGCCCCAGGTCCGATGGTTGATGCAACCCAAGGCAGGCCTGACAGTGCAGACCATAGTGCTCGACCTTCAGCTGCCTTATGTCCTCGGCTTCCTGAGCGGAGGTTCTTAGTGCTTGCGTGAGGGCTGCCGGGCGAGGCCGGCGCGGATTGCTGTTGGTTTTTTTGGGATAGGTGCGACCTTGAGCGAAGGGTCGTGGCGTTGGTTGTAACGGTGAAAAATCCTCTTCCGTCAGCCCGTGACCTGACCGCAAACCGTGACGGTCGCGCTCGTGCAGGCTGTCTTCGTCGTCGGACGGCGTTTCGCTTTCATCTGCCGTAAAATCGAGCTCGGACCCTGCCGAAACAAAGATGTCTTCAGCTGAACGCCGCAAAGCGTAGGCCGCCCACACTGGCGTGGTCTGCGTGAAAAGATGGCTCGCCAGCGCCTCGTAGAACAGCATCGTCATATCGCCGCCCGCCGATAGCCAGACAGTGCCACTGCCCGCCTCGACACCCGCACGCCAAGCCCCCTCGATCTCGGAGCGGCCGAAGCGGAAGACCGCGCGCAAGCCCTTGCCGCATTTTACGGACGTGAGGGCGCCCAGATGCCTGCGCCAGTTCGCACGCAAGTGCTCTTCTGGTAGGTCTTGGATCTCCAGGCGCTTCGGGAGCTCCCTCATAAGCGTCGAGGATTTGAGACGCCGGAGGGCACCTAACAGCTCGAAAGGCGTCGTGATGTCAGACTGGGCGCTAAGCGCAACGGGCCTGCCCAGCGTTTCCCGAAGAGATCTCACGCCCGCCTTCTTCAAGGCGGCAAGTGTCGTTCCGCTGACGCCCTCGACATCTGTTACCGCCAGACGCAGGCGCCGGTCGCTAGCTAGGAACGGCTCATGGACCTCCGGAAAGTCAGGAGCGAAAACCATGCTGCGCGGGGCGGAAACTGCCTGGGCATAGGACGCGAGAGCAAACTGGCCCTGCGTTCCCCGAACAGGAAGAAACGGCAGCTGGGGCTGCCCGCTGATCCACTTCATGGGGCCTTTTGCGTTATCCCGGAGATGCCGCATGATCTGCGGCAGATGACGCTGCTGGACCTCTACAGGCTGCTGGGACAACCAGCGAAAGAACCCCAGAGAATGGCTTTCCGTCAGAAGCCGCGCCACGCCTAGGTCAGTGAGAAGCTTGTGCCTCTCGGGAGTGATACTGTCGTCCTGCCACGGCGTTTTCCAGCCGCCCCAGAGCTCAGCCGAGAGCGGAAGCGCAATGTCGCAAGGCCGCCTCAGCTTTTCCTGGACAGGAAGAATAGCGGCCGCCTTCAACGCTAAAATGTCGGCGACACCGTCAAAAGCCGCCAGCCGACGGAAGAGCAGCTTACCGCCTCGGGGGTCCTGCTCCAAAGCGCACCGGAGCGCTTCGGCTAGCGGACGACGGGCCGCCCCTAGCCGTTCGTAGAGACGGCGGCGCCCCGGAGGCAGCAGATCGGCCGGAAGGAGTTCGCAAGACTGAACCGCATCGGTGGGCAGGTGCAGCACTGTCACTAGCCGCGTCTCGCCCCCCCTAGACAAGGTCTCGTGTCCTTGGCTGATCTCAGCGAGATACGGCGAGTAGCGATCGCTATCCGCTATGAACTCCAGGGCATCTTCGATCCCCCCAATAAGCTTTGCTGATTGCGCCTCATCCCCGACTGCTCTGAGACTGGCCGCACGGGCGCTAGCGCTAATGAACCACCTTCGGAGCTCCTGGGCGGTCGCATGCGGCCGCAGATAGAAGGCGCTGCGTGGATTGCTGTTGACCAAGCTCAAGGCGAGCAAAGCCTTCGCCGGCTGCGGAATCGTTTCCGCGAGTAGCGATCGCAAAGGTTCTCTGGGCACCGCCATATCCGGCAGCCGACTAAAGCCGCCGCTCGCAGTGGGCCAGATTGGGGCCTCGGCCAATGTGACGAGGGTATCACCCTTCAGCCGTTCTCGGTGAGCCGTAAGCCAGCCCAGAAATTCACCGCGTGACGCGGCTGGAACTTTTACAAAATCGATCGCCGAGACAAAGCCGTCGATCTTGAAACGCGTCAGCTTCAGTGAACCTTCGCGAAGACACCGCAGCCCCGATAGCGCCGGGTGGACGACTCTCGGCTGCGGGGCTCCAGCGATGACAGGCGGCGGCTCCGTGGCGTGCAGCACACTGGACCAGTCCTGTAGGCGTCCGTCTGCGTCAGGAAGAAGGCCACCTCCTTTGATTGCGGCCTCCAGATCGCCCGGGAGCCGCCTTTCGTCGCTGACGCGTTGAAGTATCCGAAGGCGAGACGTGAGAGTATCCAGCTGTGTGGTGTCGAGCACCCTGCCCCGTTGCGCTTCAGGATTCGCCGGTGCCAAATCCCGTATGACATCGAGGTCAGTAAACAGGCGGACGCGCGAGCTGTCCAAACTCTCCAGCGCCGAGATGATGCATTCGGGCGTTTTCACATCGAGAACCCAGGAGCCAACGGGGGCAAACGCCTGAATTTCTCTTGATATGGCGGCAAGGTCATTAGCGAAGCGCGTGACGGTGACGGGGCTGCGCGATGGCAGTGGCTGCAAACGGGACAGGCCTGTCGTCGAGCGTTGTCGCACGAACAGTCCGCCCCCCGCCAACAGAGCCTTGGCAAACTCCCGTTCACCGTCCAGATCTGGCCGGTCTTGCCTTCGTATGAGGCGATACACCTCGGGCCCGTAGCGCGGGACCAGTCTTTCGCGGAACAGGCCGACGGCCGCGTTCCGTGCGGCCTTGAGCAGATACTCGTTGCGCTTGTTGTGGCTCGAAAGTCCGTGCCGGGGAGTATCGGAGACGAACGCCGCCGAAATGTGGAAGCCGTAACCTGAGTAGGCTTGGCCCTGGCTATCGGGGTAGGCGATCGGGTATCTGAGCTTGCCCGCGCCGGGCTGCGGACGCCCCTTGGCGTCGAGCTCGATTCCCAGCTCCCCGGCCAAGCCTTCCCGCGACATGAAGAGGCGCGGGTAGTTGCCCCTGTCTCCAGCGGGCAGCGAAACGCCGAACTGTGAGGCAAGCTCGTTCCGCACGGAGACAGCGCCCCCACTCGCTGTTGCGCCGCTGCGCCGGACAACGCCTGGCCAGCCGGGCAGACGGGCAGGACCGCATTCCATTTTTACGGTGTGCGGAGGGGCATCCCGCCACACGAGATGCATTTCGTAGGTGCCTTGGGAAGCCGGGACGGCGGCCAGCAGTCGCGAGGAGAGATCGGTCGCCGACCTATAAAGGTCGAGCCGTTCTGCTTCCGAAAGAGGGCTAAGCGTGAGCCCTTCTGCACTTCGCACCGATACTGCTCGTTCGCGGTAGGCGATGGTCACGCGCGTCCCGGTGCTGGGCGCAGTATTATCGTCTTGCAGCCAAACTCCAGGATCGACGCCGTTCCGTTTGCCGGTGGAGAAGAGCGTGAGGCGCGCGGCGCGGCCCGCTGACTGAACCAGAATTTCGTCGCCGAGCTTAAAGCCGGTCCGCAACCCGTGGTTCTTCGCACCAATTCCGTCAGCTTTAGCGACCACAGCACCGCCAGCGCCAACTATGTGGGTAAGACGGTCCCAGCCTTGATCATCAATGGCGGCACCATTGCCTTCACAGACGAGCGCTTTATCGCCGAACAGGATGGTCGTGCATGTAGAGCCGGCATCGAGCTCGTTCTGAACGAGCTCGACAATCAGATCCTCGACATCTGCGTCCGCCAAAAAGGCTCCGACGACAGCGACGGTATCAACGCGCTTGTGCAAGATCGGCGAAGTCATCCTGCAGTCCTCAATGCGATCGCACCAAGTCGAAGAACAGGTAGACTTCCTGGCGGCAGCCTCCGACGCCCTCCAGGCGCCAGGCAGCGTCGCACTCCAATGCAAAGCGCTCCAGCCGCTCGTGGGCCGCAGGTAAAGACGCGGGTTCGGCGTAGAACAGTGGAACGATCAAGCCTGCAACCGCCACATCAGCATCATTCTCTCGTATGCATGCCGCGCATTTGGCCGCTTCGGCCATCTTCTTCTGGAGTCGCTTCACTGTGACGGATCCGCGGGTCAGCTGCTTGAACTCAAATGCCCAAGACCGCCCGGCCGCGCCTAGCATCCAGAAATCGGACCGTCCTGCCGCTCGCTTGCGCCGGTTATGGGAGGCCTTCTTCGTCGTGCTGAACTCGGCTAGGCAGAGGTAGCCTGCCCGCGAACCAGCTGCGCAGAGCAAGCTTACACTAGCGGCCTCGTTGTACGAAAACGGGTCGTCGCCCCAGAGCTCTTGATCAAAGCGTACAGCAAGCTTCGCAGCCTCCGTCAGCCAGGCCTGCCATTCGCGCCGCTCCAGCTTACGTGCGTCCGCCTGTAAACAGCGGGCCATGGGGTGCCGAAAGGCGCCCACAGCCACCCTAGCCACCAGACGGTTGGACTGGGGAGCTATCTGCGAATGTGGCCTGCTCGGGAGGCGGCGCTTCCACGTCGGGAGCCAGCTCGCTTCCGTCGATGATTTCCAGCTCGTCAGAAGGATCTGCCTCGCCCTCTTCCGTCCAGGCGTCGCCTATGACGGAGTGGAACTCACCATCCTTTAGCCAACGAACGAGCAAGGCCACACGGCGTGTCCGGTTTTGCCGCTTCTGGACGCCTTCAATCGACAGCATCCGATACTCTTCAGCGACCTTCTCCCAAGCTTCCAGCACCTCCGTCCCAGCTGCTTCGCCGACAGGCGCTGGCTCACCGTCAGCCTCCACCTCGTGGTCCTGCGAGAAAGGCGAAGATACGTAGGCATCAACGAACTGCCGGTACCGAGCTTTAATCTCGTCTGGGATGGGATCAGCCATATCCAACCGGGGGATGGCGACCAAAAGGGTATATAGATGGATCTTGGCTCTCAGGAGCTTCAAGGCAACGCTGTATCCATCCGCGATCGAGACGGCCGAGCGAACGAGCCGGATCACTTCCGCTTCGTCACTCGCAGCTTCAGGATAGTTCGTATTAAACGAGTCGTAGATCGCATTGATATTCGCTTGGCTCAATTCTTCAGATACACCTCTGCGAAGATATATAAGAATACTCGTTACGAATTGAACATCTCTCATTCTACGGACTTCCGGTTCGCCGAATAGATTGATGTCTTTTTCGCGCCAAACAGGATTGTTCGCTATACGCTCGGCAACCTTGATGAACTCTCCATCGAACTCCGCGTGGCGCAACTCTTGAGGATTCAACGACATGTTCGTGCTATTGAGCCTTAAAAACATCTTTTTAATCTGCGCTCGAGACACCGAGTCAGAAATCATGTTCATTGTAAGGGAGTAACTCCAGATTTTTTTTCTGAGCTCTCCCAAATCGTGGAACTTCTTACCTGCTATTCCGAGCGCGAGACCGTCCGGCCCAAGATAGTGGGCGCTAAGAGGATACACGTTATTGATAAAATCTACGATGGACCTGATACGCTGCTGACCATCGACAATGCTGTAACGCGTCTTTCCAGTAGCGCTGTCTGTATCTAGACGCCAAAGATAAATTTCCGGGGTAGCATACCCAAGAAGAATCGTCTCTATCAGCCGGACTTGGTGCTTTCTCTGCCAGACAAAACGGCGTTGAAAAGAGTTGTCGACCTGGATGTGCCCGCTATTCCAGTGGCCGTTGACCCACTCCACAGTGTGAGTTTGCGGCTTGGTTAGGTCGGCGATGCTGGGAACCTCGCTAGGTGTCAACGAGACCGGACTGGACGTACTCGATGCCGAGGATATGGTAGTATCGGAAGGGCTCATGAGATCGATATATCCTGAATTTGACGTCGCCGTAGAAGTCGAAGGTGTCGCCGATACGTCTTCGAAGTGGACCCAGCCGGGTCCGCTCCCATAGTTCAAATTCGTCGTCTTTGTTTTGTAGACTCTCGGTTGTGACGAACATCTTGAAGATTGCGTTCCGCTGTTCAGTCAGGTTCCTGCCTGGATTGCGGTAGGCTGTATTCCGGTAGGTGCTCCAGAGCGCTTCGAAAGCCCCTTCACAAACAACGGCGACGTCGAAATCTGATCCAAGGCGAAACTCCCGGAACAGGTGATTTGGGTTCAGACTGAAACCGAGCTTCGCTGACCCGATTAGGGCGACGCAAGAGGCGGAAATATCGAAGGCCTCACCAACCAAGGCTTGGAAACGCGCGTACTGCTCGTCGCCGGCTTCGCCGAAACGGCTGCGGAAGTAGTGCGCGCCGGGGGCAAGAAGAATGTCGTCGAAAAATTGCCCAGCGCCCATCGTAGCGAGCGCACGCTTCAGGTCGTCAGCTGTCATCGAGCCCCCTCGGCAACCAGCCCCCCCCTCATCGTCATCCGCGATTACAAAACCTGTGCGGGTGAGTCGAGTTCGTATGGCCACTTCTGCTTGCATACAAGCTAGGCGGCGGGCGTCAAATGCTTAAGCTTTGCAAATTCTGGAGAAATTCGTCGATCCGGCTTTTGAGATCTCCGCCAGCTAGCGTTCTTACACGGCCAAAGCGTCCATCCGACTTCAAGCAGCGTTCTTTTGCGTGCGGAAGCACTCCTCAGCGGAGAGGCTGGCACCAGAAACGTTCGCGGCAAGAGATCACCGATCACCGTCAGACGAAAACCAAAATGATTTCCACCGAGGTCGTCCAGACAGAAAGGCAGACCGGCACCGGCGTCAGAAACGGTCGCATGGACTTTGACGACCCTTCGGGACGCCTGGCGTTGAGGATTTGCCTTGCCGGATGCGGTACATTGAGAGAACGAATCAGGAGCTCCCGATGAGCAGCGGCAACCTTACATCTCTGGAAATGTGCGCAGGCGCGGGCGGTCAGGCTCGCGGCCTAGAACTGGCCGGCTTCGGCCACGAAGGTGTGATCGAAATCGATCCGAACTGCTGCGCGACCTTGCGGTTGAACCGACCTGAGTGGACCGTCCACGAAGAGGATTTGTCGCTATTCGACGGCCGAGCCTACAAGGGAGTGGATCTGCTCGCGGGAGGGCTTCCGTGTCCGCCATTCTCGGTGGCGGGAAAGCAGCTGGGCAAGGACGATGAGCGCAATCTTTTCCCCGCCGCGATTCGACTCGTCGATGAGATCCGACCGAAAGCCATTATGATTGAGAATGTCCGGGGCTTCCTAGACGCGGTCTTCGAGGACTACCGGGGCTTCATCAAGAGCGAGCTCAAGGCGCTGGGCTACGAGGCCCATTGGAGGCTACTGAATGCCTCGGACTATGGCGTGCCCCAGCTCCGGCCCCGCGTCGTCATCGTCGCGATTGAAGATCAGTACAAAGACAATTTCGAATGGCCCGCGCCGTCTCCGTTCGATGCACCGACGGTCGGGGAGACTCTCAAGGACATGATGGCTGCGAGAGGGTGGCGGGGGGCGAAGGCTTGGGCCAAAGGCGCTGACGAGATTGCCCCAACGCTCGTCGGCGGCTCCAAAAAGCATGGTGGTCCGGACCTAGGGCCTACGCGTGCGAAGAAGGCCTGGGCCTCTCTAGGCGTGAACGGTATCAGCCTCGCGGACGAGGCACCTGAACGCGACTTCGTAGGTATGCCACGCTTGACGGTACCCATGACCGCCCGCATTCAAGGCTTTGACGACGCTTGGCAGTTCCACGGCCGCAAGACTGCCGCCTACCGGCAAGTTGGAAACGCCTTCCCGCCGCCGGTAGCACGGGCAGTAGCGGCGAGCCTCAGAAAGGCGATCGAGACGCGCAAGGTGCATCGCCTCGTCGGCTGACCGCCCGTTAAGTAAGTTGGAAGCGGAGCCGGTGCAGGCTAAGCTTCATGAGCGCCTCTCCGTTTTCAGATACCCATCGGGACTATTCAGTCCTCGCGCCCGTCGTAGCGGCGATCGAACGTCGGGCCGGCGGCGCGGCCGGGCTGGCGGCGGGTTTGCCCCCGCTCTTCCGCCAGGCGGTCGATGAGGTTATCGACGCACCCCGCACCAACCGGTTCACGATCGGCGAACTCGAAAAAACTGAGAAGACCTACCTCGGGACGAAGGTCGAAATTCTCCTGCGCGACTTCCTGAAGTTACCTAAGGGACAGGTTCTCGACCTCTCCATCGACGGCGTCGAAGTCGACATAAAAAACACCATGCAGCGCACCTGGACCATCCCGTCGGAGAGCCATGGCCATCCCGCACTTCTACTCAGGCTCAACGAAATTAAGGCACTATGCGACGCTGGGCTCGTGGTAGTCCGGCCCGAATATCTAAACCCGGGTCAAAACCGCGACGCAAAAAAGACCCTTTCGGCGGAAGGGATGACGAACATCTGGTGGCTTCTGCGCCAACAGCCATACCCCCCTAATTTCTGGGAGGTCCTGCCCTCCGCCGATCGCAAGGAGATCTTCGCGGCAGGGAGCGCCAGCGCTCGCCTCGCGTTGCTCTTCTCGAAGCTTCAGCGCCAACCGATCTCGCGCCTCCAGGTCCAGGCGGTCGCCCAGCAGCACGACTATATGAAGAGGCTTCGGCGGAACGGGGGGGCGCGCGACACGCTCATTGCCAACGGGATCGCGCTCCTTTCCGGTCGTACCGACGGTGCCCTGATCTCAGCGCTGCGGCTTGCTCCCGTCGGGGCTGAGGAATTTATCTCCTTGGCGCCGGAGAACGAGCACGAGCTAGCTCTTTTGAATACGGCGGGTCAGTTGAGCTGAACACCGCCGGCCCCCTGCGGAGCGGAGATGGCCGATAAGCTGACACCCGAACGCCGCAGCGCGAACATGTCGAGGATTCGGAGCCGCGACACGGCGCCGGAAATGACGGTACGCCGAATCGTGCACGCGCTTGGCTACAGGTATCGTCTCCACCGCAAAGACCTGCCCGGAAAACCCGACCTAGTCTTCCCCGGGCGCAAAGCGGTGATCTTCGTCCACGGATGCTTCTGGCATCAGCATCCGGACCCAGCGTGCCTCGACGGACGTCGGCCGAAATCCCGCCCTGACTACTGGAACGGCAAGCTTGACGGAAACATCGCCAGGGACGGCCGGCAGCGAGCGGAGCTCGAATCTGCGGGCTGGCGGGTGCTGACGCTGTGGGAGTGCAATGTGCAAAAGGGCCGGGACCTCTCGACCGTCCTCCAGGATTTTCTTGGCCCTTCGAGCGGAGGGACGCCGCCGAACCTCAGTCGAAAGAAGCGAGTTCAGGAAGGAGACGGCTGCTTCTGAGTGGTCGTTTGGAAATTCAGGGCGATGAATGGCGCGTTACAGGAACGCTGAAACGGCGGCGCAGATGTGCCGCGCTCAGAGCAAACAGCATGGCTACGGCGCGACCGTTCAGGGGTGCACATTCGCCGTTTTACGATAGACTCTTCTGATGCGGTCAGACCTTGAGCATCTTCCGGAGCGGCAGCAGCGCGAGCTGGAGCGCGTGCGCGACACGCTGCTGGCCGGATTCGAGGCGGCCAAGAACGGCGGCGGGGGTGGGACGCAGGAATGGCGGCGCGGCGGGATGGTGCTGAAAATCATCCTCTTCGGCTCGTATGCGCGCACTGACTGGGTAGATGAGCCGGAGAACGGCTACCTGTCGGATTTCGATCTTCTGGTCGTCGTCAGCCACGAGAAGCTGACCAACACCGCCGACTACTGGTGGAACTCGGAGGACGCGATCTTGCGCGACCCCAATATCGGTCGGACCGTCAACATCATCGTTCATGACCTCCCGGAGGTGAACGACGCGCTCAAGCGCGGCGAGTACTTCTGGACAGACATCGTCCGCGACGGCGTGTCGCTCTACAGCGTGCCCGGCCACCCACTCGCCACCCCGCAGCCGATGACGACGGAAGACGCTGTCGAGATAGCGACGAGGCATTACTCTGCGAAGGTTGCCGACCTCGCTAGGTGGATCGACACAGCGGAATACCAGACGCTGAAGGCAACTTCGGATGAAGGCTTCCGAAAGCTCGCTGCCTTCAGCCTTCACCAAGCCGTCGAGACCGCCTACGCCTGCTTCCTTCTGGTCCACACCTTCTATTTCCCGCGCTCTCACAACATCAAGTTCCTGCGCTCGCTGGCAGAGGACGTGGACACCCGACTGGTCCGGACCTGGCCACGCGAGCAGCGCGCCGACCGTCGCCGCTTCGAGCTTCTGAAGCGCGCCTATGTCGAGGCCCGCTACAGCGACCAGTACGACGCCTCGGCCGAGGACCTAGAATGGCTGATGGCCCGAGCCCGCGCCCTGCGCGATTTAGTCGCTGACCTCTGCCAATCCAGGATCGCAGAGTTGAAATCGAAGGCCGAGACCGCCTGATCTGTGGACGCAGACGGCCGTTCGCCATCACGTTCGTGAGAGACCGCGTGAATGGATCGGACCTGGTGAAACCGCCTGAAACGTCCTGAACAATCCTGAAACGGCCCGGTGCGTGATCACCGCCCGGCAGCCGCATTGACCGCCAGCGGATCATCGCCCCCGAATAGCTCCCTCAACGAGGAGCACCGGCAATGACTGGCCTTTACCTGGGAGAGACCGAAGACGTCCTCCTGACCCGCAAGGAGGCGTCGACCGAACTGCTGCGCATGGGCATCCGCCGCTCGCCGGGGACCCTGGCCAAGATCTTCAGCACGCGATCCGACGGCCCGCCCTGCATGCACCTGGGCCGGACGCCCTACTATCCTCGACAGCGACTGCACGACTGGGCGCGGAGCCAACTGACAGGATTGCGCTCGTCCTCCCGGCAACCGCGCCGGTCCGGCGAATGGAACACCCCGGTCGCGCCCTAAAGCCCGAGCCCGGCCCCACGCGCCATTCCCGGTACAACCCGCATCATACCTTGCGCATCGACACCAAGGGTCGCCTGCGCGCCAACTGATGGAAGGGCCGTTCCGACCGCCAGCCGCGCGTAGTGTTCGACGCCCTTGGCGTCCTTGAGAACCACGAAGGGCGAGGCGCCGAGCTCGTCGTGGAAGCCAGCCTTCATCACCTGCCCCGCCACCTTCCCCTCGCGGAAGACCTCAGCCGCCCGTCCCGTCTCCAGCCTGCGCTCGTTCAAGGTACGGATGACGTCCTTCGAGACCTGCAGCCGCCGCAGCTTGCTCTGTAAGTCATCCGCGAGCCTGAACCGACGTCCCTGCCGCGCGGCGAGACCAAGACTCTCCAGATGAGCCAGACGACCACGCGTCAAAGCGGCCCAGGCGTTGCGACCGCCCACGGCGTCCGCGACCATCCCCTCCCCGTCCATCGACGCCAGCAACCGCCGGTCGAAGCTGGTGAAGCCGTCCCTCTGGGTTTCGCGCCAGACGCGCCGTTCGGCATCGAGGCGTGACAGGTCGCCTAGTCGCTCCTGCGCCGCCTCCTGCGCCCGAGCCCGAAAACCGTAGGCGACGTAGTCTCGGGGAATGACCAGGTCGCGTCCGTTCGCCCGTCGCCCCGGCATCAGGACGTGCGCATGCGGCTGGTCGGTGTCGAAATGGCAGACGGCCATCCACGGCAGGTTCGGCTCGCCAAGGTCGGCGCAAACCCTGCCCATCACATCTCGTGTGTAATCACGCAGGTCGGCGATGCGATCGCCATGCTCCGGCGAGACGATGAAGCGGAAGTGGTGGCGATGCTCGGCCCAGTCCTGGGTCCGCTCTGCCCCATCGACGGCGTCGCTGCTGCGGTCGAAGAAAGCCCCGGCCTCCCCGTCCTGTCCGGCGCCATCGCGGCCGAGATAGCGGACATGGGCGGCCAGCGCCTTGCCTCTCGCCAGCCCCTTGCCGAGGTGGCGTGACACCAGCGCCTTGACGATGACCCGCTGGCGCACGTCCGCGCGGAAGGCGCTGCCGGATCGCTTGGCGGCCGTCTGCAGCGCCCCTGCCTTGGCGCCGTAGCTGAAGCGCATCGACGACGAGAGCCGCTTCAACATCGAGGTGCGGACAGAGCCGTCGCGCTTCAGGCTCACGGCGAGGCGGATCTGGAGGTCGTCGTCGTCCGAACCAGACAGGGCCGACATGCGGTCTTCGATGATGCTGCGGACGGTCATGACGAGGCCTCCCAGGGACCGCGAAACCGCTCTCAACCACCGCAAGTCGTCACAAGTCGCAGAACCGGTCGGGAGCGCTCGCTAGTGAGTGGAAACGAAAAGACAAAAGCGAAGCGAACACACCCCACTTTTATCTTGCCCTCCCGATCTGTCGCTGAGCTGTTGTTTACCCGTGATTGCTTTCGCTTCCCGAGGCCCCAAGCCAGACGCAGAGAATTTCAAACGGGCGACCAGCTTTGCGGCAGCCTGAGGTTCGGCTAGCTTTCCTCCGCCCGGGCGGCCCCCGCGTATGTCCAGGCTTCGGCTAAAGGCGGCGGCGCATGGCTCAACCATGTTCTCAACGCCCGGCGCACCAAACCGTCAAGCTTGCGCTTCCAACGAACGCCATTCGGCCGCACTTGCCATGGTTGCGCAGGTGATTCATGCTGTCGATGCGTCGCTGAGCGACGTCGAGGCGTGAGAACCTCGGTTGAGACGAAGCGAACAAGCAGGCCGAAACCGCATGGCTGTTCATGCGTGCCCAAACGCGCCTGCAAGCCTTCACGCTTGCCTCGCACCGAGCTCGGGATATGGCGACATCCCGCCTTGTCATCGGAGGCGACGAAGTGGCATCTGGCGGCCGGAGTGCAAACCCATCCCTGACGCTTCCCAAAGGGAGCGATCCCGAGGCGCTGTTCCGCGCCTATGGCCCCTGGCTGCTTCGAACCCTGCAGCACAAATTCGGCAGAGAGGTCGCCGACGACCTGTTGCAAGAAACCTATCTGCGCGTGACGCGTCATGCGGCGACGATCGAGATTCTGAAGCCGAAGGCCTTCCTGCTTCAGGTCGCCAGAAATGTCTTCCTCAACGGTTATCGCCAGAACCGAAACCGAGCCGCGCTCGAACAGCCCCTGCTCGCGACGCGAGCTCAAACCACCGCCGCCGACCAGGTCGAGACCATCGTCCTGAAGGACATCATCCTGGGCATGCCCGAGAAGTTGCGGGACGTTTTCGTGCTGAGCCGGTTCGGGGCCATGAGCCAGCAACAGATCGCCGACCATCTGGGCATTTCGCCCAAGACCGTCGAATGGCGGATGACCAAGGCCCTGGCCTACTGCGCCGCACAGCTTCGCGATTGACGAAGTTCCCGTTCGCCCTTTGTCAGGAAACAGTCCGGTGCGGTGATTGGGCCGCCTATTCACCGCAACATCTGCGGTGAATAGGCGGTGCCCGGTGTCTTCGAACGCTGACAAATTGGATTGTTACCAAACGCTGACGGGACGGGTCCGAGACGCGACGCCCCGAGCAAGAACGGGACTGAAGATGGAGCCTCGATCCAAGATTCAATTCCTCGGAGGTTAGCACCTAAGGTCCGAGGAATCGTATCGCTCGGGCAACCATGGAGGAGGCTCGGCCGAGACCCGCCAGGCTGCTAGCTACGCCACTCAGTTCCTCAATCCGATCTGGTCGACGGCACAGGCGTCCTCGCACAGAACTCGGCCCAATCGTTCATCATGGCGAGGCGCTTCTCGAACAGGTCGCCTCGCCGATAGGCGGCCTCGACCTTGTTCCCCACGGCGTGCGCCAGGGCCATTTCGGCGACCTCGTTCGGATAGGCCGTCCGCTCGGCGACCCAGTCACGGAACGTCGAGCGAAAGCCATGAGGCACGGCGTCGACGTCCAGTCGACGAAGCACGGACGATATCGTCATGTCCGACAATCGGCCGCCGTGAGCAGCGCGGAACACATAGCTGTCGGGCCGCCCCGGCGGCATAGCTTTCAACACGGTGACCGCAGCATCGGATAGCGGAGCGCGATGTTCGCGCGCCGCCTTCATGCGCTCGGCGCTGATCGTCCAGAGCCGGGCATCGAGATCCATCTCCTTCCAGGTCGCCCCCCGAACCTCGCCGGAACGCGCCGCCGTCAGAATGGCGAACTCAAGCGCCCGCGCCCCGACGCCGTCGGCGTCGCGAAGCCTGATCATGAAGGTGCTGATCTCGTCGATCGGCAGAGCGCGATGGTGAACGATCCTGTGCACCTTCGACGGTTTGGCCAGAAGCTTGTCGAGGTGTCCCCGCCAGCGGGCAGGGTTCGGCCCCTCTCGAAAGCCCCGAGCGCCGGCCCAATCGAGCACCATCTCGATCCGCCCCCGCAGACGCTTGGCGGTTTCAGTCTTCTTGATCCAGATCGGCTCGAGAACCCGCATGACGTGCGGGAGCTCGATGGCCGCGACGTCGAGCTTTCCCATGACCGGATAGGCGTAGTTTTTCAGCGTAGCGGTCCACTGGTCCCGATGCTTGGGGTTCTTCCAGCTGGCTTCGTGCGCAGCGATGTAGGCTTCTGCAGCAGCCTTGAATGTATAGGCGACGGTCGGCGTCACCTTGAGGGCTTCTCTCGCCTCCCTCGCGGCTTCGATCGGATCGATCCCGCGCCGAATGAACTCCCGCGCTTCACGGGCCGCCTCTCGCGCCATGGCCAAGGTCACACCTGGATAGCCGCCCAGCCCCATCTCGCGACGACGATTGCCGATGATCGCCCGAAGGATCCAGGTTCGCCCACCGCTCGGCAACACCTGAAGCGCCAGGCCCGGCACGCCCCCGACCGCATGCAGGCCCGGTTTGCTCAGCCTCGACACCGACAAAGGTCCCAATGGCTCCGTAAGCCTGGGCATCGCGCCCTCCATCGCTCCTGCAAATCAAGGAAGCGCCAGACTCGCATGAAATCGTCGGTACGTGAATTCGCCCCCATGGGCTGCAACACGACCGGCCTCTGCCTGGACGACGATCCGCTCGACGAATTGACCGCCGTCAGGACGTTGCGTAACCGCTGCGCCCCCTTACCCACCAATGAGTCACGCACGGTGATTGCCCCGAGTTCGCCGCGAAGGGCTGAAGTTGACTCGTCGCGGACCTGTGGAACGTCAGCTTCAGGTGGCCTCTGATCGCAATTTTGGCAGCGACGGACGCGAACCCAAAACCACGTCCACCGGGGTGGCTACGACCGAACGGGCACGTCCGACAGCTTCACATCGGTATCGGCCTAGCCCTTCTTGTCCAAATACATCCGAAGGCCTCGTTGGGTCAGTTCTTGGTCCCGACCCGGCCCCACGGTGACCAAAAGGATCGGAAGCTTAGTTCGCCCTCCAGGGAGCAGTTTCAGATAGGGCACGAGCACGTTTCTCGCTGCGCGAGAGCAGGCGTCATCCCGTACCATCTCGTGTTGTAATACGTACCTGAGTTCTCTCCCATCGTGGAAACCGTAGTGTTTGAACTGCGGCAGCAGACGTCAGATCGCGGTATAGGCCGCTGCATCCTTTTCGGCCTGAGACAGACTTAACGCCTCCTCAAACGCAAGTGCCTCCAGCTCCGCCTTGAGCGCTGCGCTCAACTTCGTGGCGGTGCTGATGTTGCCGTCCCTGAAATTCGCTATGAATGTCCGCTTCGCGCCGGCGGAAAGAGGGATAGAGAGATGAAATGGGGCGACAGCCGACGGGACCACGATCCGATCCTGGGAATCTGGCCGAGCTACAGCTCACTTCGCGGACGCTGGGACATGAGAGAACTGGTGCCGACGGAAGACGGCGGCGTGCGGTGGCGCGACCGTCGCATCCCGGATGAGCGCGGGCATGTGAAGATGGATGTGTACGCCGACCGCGGGACGGCGATTTCCGCCGCAGAGGGCCTCAACCTTCAACTGGCCGCGGCGCTTGCGGCCCGGCCGATGCCGGAGGCAGATCGGATCTCGCTGACGCTCAAGGTGCGCAAAGCCCTGCAAGCGCGGCAGCGCCTGGACGCGGAAGAGGCGCTGATGCTCGCCGAGGCCGTGCGACGCCACCGCGACACACCGCGACAGTCGCTTGTTGATCTCAAGCTGCATGCCGAAGCCGAGCCGCTGCGTGAAGCGCTCGCCAGGGAGCTGGAGACCTATCCCTATCTGTGGATCGCGCTCATCGGAGAGCGGGTCTGGCCGGTGGTGCTGTACCGGGACGCCGACAATCTGTGGAGCAAGCCGTACCCCGCCAGTGAAAAGTCGGCGGTCACCGCGATGCGGGCGCGCATCGCCAACGGCTTCAACTTCCATCACGCCCAGCACTGGGGTCAGGTGAAGGCGAAGATTCGCGCGGAACTGCTGCCGCGCGCGAACCAGCTTCTGCAGCTTGCCAGCGTCCAGAGGATGCTGGCCGAGGCCCTCGCCAGAGGAGAACGGGTTCTCGTCAGCAACGGGATCGTGTTCTGGTACGAGCCCGACGGGCAAGTCGGATGGATCGTTAAGGCGACCACCAGCGATAAGGGCGAAGACGGCTCTACGCTCTGGCGAGAGGGGACCATTCTGTCGACCAACCACGGGCGTCTCGTGGTGCTGCCCTACGTCAAGGACAATGGCGAACTCGTTCGGGGCCATACGAAGAATGGACCGGGGGACGGTCGGGCGAAGCCGCGTCACGCTGACCATTACGTCGAAATCCCGTTCCACGAACTGAAGGGCGATCTGATGATCGGCCTGTTCGGCGAACTTCCCTACGAGTGATCCCGTCAATGACCAGTGGAGACTACGTGGTCGCCGATGCGGAGCACACATGCGTGTTCAGCAATGACGAGCCTTGGGCAGACATCCTCCCCCGGCTTGCGGCTTTTTCGATCGCGCCTGCCACCTTGCAGGAACTCGTCAGTCTTCCGACCGGGAAGCGGCCGGACCTCCTCGTCGGGAGACTCTTCGGCACGATCCTGCGTCTCCCGGCCCTGGACATCGGTCTTGAGCCGATATGCTCGACGGTTATTCACCGCGTCGTCACCAAGTACGGTCTCGATGGATGTCAGCGCGTCCGCGCGGACGGAGACCCGGACACGATCAACACGCCGCGCGCCCTGATCTTGGGCGCTCTGCCTGGGTACGTCTACCACGGCACCTCAGATCTCAATCTGCCGACGATCCGCGATGCGGGCTTGTGCACCGATCAACCCGCGAACTGGCCGAACGGTGGACGCGACCACGTCTATCTCGCAGCGGAAGCCCAAGTGTCGGCCTTTCACGCGCGTCGCACCGCGGCGAAGCAGGGAGGTCAGCCAGTCGTTCTGAAATGCCGCCTTCCGACGACCTGGGTCGCGGATCACGACGTGAACTTGCAGATGGTTCAGAACTCCGCCGTACCCAGCGCCGATCCCGTTTTCCTCGCGCAGGAAGCAGGTCTGTTCGCCACGCCCGCCGCCATCCCATGGAGTGACATTCTAGAGGTTCGATCCCCCGTTCTTCACGAGCGCTTCGACACTTGGTCCGAAGTCTAGGCGTGATCTGCTTGGAACTCAGATCGCCGACACAGCCGAACAGAATTGAAGGGTGACAACCGGCATCGCCCATCCACGGTGCGTCACGATCCTTTAATCTGCCTCCGGGTCGATCAGGCCCGCGGGAACGGCGATTGCGACAGTCTCGATCTACGAAGGATCACTAAGGATTTCAGCGAATGGATGTCCGCAAGGGTCGAGCTCCGACATAAACATCGAGGCGCGAAGCGGACATTTCGACGCCCCTTTAGGCCTGATCTGAATCCGGCGAAGGATGCGTGACCGATATTGGCGCGCCGCAGACATGACCGAAGCGGGCGATTTTGCACCCAAGGAAGCGTTGTGGAAGCCACGAGCTGTGGGTTAGAACATCGGCCCACCCCTGCCGTCCTCGCGGCAAAACTCGGACTTCCGTACCGATAGAACCGCTATCGACAGGACACTCTCACGATCGATTGCGTAGAGGCCTACGAGTTGGCCGCTCCAGTCTTGCGGTGAACGTCATCACCATTCACCGCATCAGACGCTGAGTTTTGACGGCGGCGAGAGTTCGAATTCCAGTCGGAAATGGCCCAAAATGGCGAGAGTTCGAATTCCTATGGGTCGGATGGCGGACACTTCATCCTCCAACACTAATTCAGCACCTTAGCCGCACCACCAATTTGGCCTGAAAATCTCACCCATCATGCCACCCCACATCTCCTGCCGAAAACGGGGGGATTCGTTAGATATTGGGCAAAAAGCCTAAAAACCCCGATTTCACCCACCAGCCAACCCGCCATCACACCCACCAATACGTCTGCGATTGGGTGAAATGCCCTGAATATGGATGACACTTTATTTTTCGTCATCAGGTTGAAAAATAAGGAAAATGAAACGCGGTGAAACGCCGTGAACTGATCAAAATTCAGACTCTCTGTCCACCACACGCCCGCAAAAGCTCATCTAAAGTCATAGCATCCGATACGCGTTGATCGCGCAAATGGTGGAAGGCCTGTTCCCTGCCGCGTCACGCCCGGGAGGATAGCGACGACGCGTCCATAAAACGCGCTTTTGCGCAGCTTCGACTCAACCTCGGCTATAGAGGTTACAAGAGCAAAAGCGTTCCAGGAGATTGCATGACCCGAGTAACCGCCCCGTGGGCCGCCGGATTGGCCTTGCTGCTGCTGTCGGCCACCAGCCCCCTCGCCTATGAAGCCGTGCTGGCTGAGCCGCCAGCGGCCGTCGCCTCGGCTCAGGCCTCGCGCATCACCTCGCCGAGCGAGGCCTTCGGTCATGAGGTCGGGGCGGATTACCACCTGGTCAACTACACCCAGTGGGAAGCCTATCTGAAGACCCTGGCCAGCCAGTCGGACCGGATGAAGCTGGTCGAGATCGGCAAGTCGTCCGAGGGCCGCACCCAATACATCGCCATCGTCTCGACGCCCGAGAACCTGGCCAACCTGGACCGCTATCAGGAGATCGCACGTCGCCTCGCCAAGGCTGAAGGCGTCACAGAAGACGAAGCCCGCGCCATGTCCGTCGAGGGCAAGGCCGTAGTCTGGATCGACGGCGGTCTGCACGCGACCGAGACCGTCCCGCCCCAGGCCCTGATCGCCGCAGTGCACGAATGGCTGACGGCCGAGGATCCCGAGGCCCTGCGCGTCCTGAACGACGCCATCATCCTGTTCGCGCCGCTGAACCCGGACGGGATGGAGCTGGTCTCCAACTGGTACATGCGCAACGAGGACCCGCTGAAGCGCGAGTTCGCCTCGATCCCGGTGCTGTACCAGAAGTACGTCGGCCACGATAACAACCGCGACTACTACCTGTCGGCCATGGCCGAGACGACCAACGTCAACCGGCAGTTCTTCCGCGAGTGGTTCCCGCAGATCATCTACAACCACCACCAGACGGCGCCCGCCGGGACGGTGGTCTTCATGCCGCCCTTCCGCGACCCGTTTAACTACAACTACGACCCGCTGGTCATGGGCACGCTGTCGGAAGTCGGCGCGGCCATGCACAGCCGCCTGATCGAAGAGGGCAAGCCCGGCTCGACCATGCGCAGCGGGGCCAGCTACTCGACCTGGAACAATGGGATGGAACGCTCCATCACCTACTTCCATAACGCGGTGGGCCTGCTGACCGAGATCACCGGCCACCCGACGCCGAGCCAGATCAGCCTGATCCCGCAAAACCAGCTGGCCCGCAACGACCTGCCCATGCCGGTCGCGCCCCAGACCTGGCATTTCGCCCAGTCGATCGAATATTCGCAGTCGATCAACCGCGCCGTGCTGAACTATGCCTCGCGCAACAAGGACCGGCTGCTGTTCAACATCTGGCGCATGGGTCAGAACGCCATCGACAAGGGCAATACCGACACCTGGCGCATCACGCCGACCGGCGTCGAGGCCCTGGTCGAGGCTGCCGGTGAAAACGCCAACGGCCGTCGCGGCGTCGATCCGGCCCTCTATGAAAAGGTGCTGCGCGATCCGGCGCGGCGCGATCCGCGCGGCTATGTCATCCCGGCGGATCAGGCCGACCTGCCCAACGCCGTCGCCTTCCTCAACAGCCTGATCAAGACGGGCGTGGACGTGGACCGCGCCACGCGCGCCTTCACCATCGGGGCTACGACCTATCCCGCCGGCTCCTATGTGGTGAAGACGGCCCAGGCCTATCGCCCGCACGTGCTGGACATGTTCGAGCCGCAGGATCACCCGCACGACCTGCAGTATCCGGGCGGCCCGCCCGCCCTGCCCTATGACGCCACCGGCTATACCCTGGCGCTGCAGATGGGCGTGAAGTTCGACCGCATCCTCGACGGCTTCGAGGCCCCGACCGAGCGCGTCGCCGACGTCATGGCCCCGCCTCCCGGCAAGATCGAGGGCTCGGGCCGCGCCGGCTGGCTGATCGATCACGCCCCGGTCAACGGCTACATCCTGTCCAACCGTCTGCTGAAGGCCGGCGTGCCGGTCTTCTGGCAGGAAGGCGAGACCCGCGCGGGCCGTCAGACCCTGGCCCCCGGCGCCCTGTGGATTCCGGCCAGCGATGCGGCCCGCCCCATCGTCGAGGCCGCCGTGCGCGACCTGGGCCTGAACGCCCACGCCGCCGCCCGCGCGCCCGGCGGCGACAAGATCGCGCTGAAGCCGGTGCGCGTCGGCCTGGTCGACCGCTACGGCGGCTCCATGGCTTCGGGCTGGACCCGCTGGATGCTGGAGCAGTTCGAGTATCCGTTCGAGGTGGTCTATCCCCAGCGTCTGGACGCGGGCGACCTGGCCAGGGACTTCGACGTCCTGGTCTTCGCCTCGGACATGATCCCAACGGACCTGTCGGCGGCGGCCCAGCGCGACCAACCGAAGCCGGAGGCCATCCCCGCCGAATATCGCGGCTGGCTGGGCCACATCACGACCGAGAAGTCGGTGCCGCAGATCGACGCCTTCGTGCGCGGCGGCGGCAGCGTGGTCACCATCGGTTCGTCGCACCGTCTGGCCACGGCCCTGGGCGCGCCGGTTCAGGACGTGCTTCTGGGCGCGGACGGCAAGGCCCCGGCCTCGACCGACTTCTTCATCCCCGGCGCCGTTCTGAAGACCGAGGTCGACAACCGTCAGCCGCTGGCCTTCGGCGCTCCGGCCCAGATGAACGTCTTCTTCAACCGCAACTCGGGCTTCCGCCACACCGGCGAGAACGGCTCCATCGTCCGCTACCCGGAACAGGTTGCGGTCGCCAGCGGCTGGGCCATCGGCTCGCAGAAGCTGGCCGGTTCGGACGCGGTTCTGGACCTGCCGCATGGCGAGGGCCGCGTGATCGTGCTCGGCCCCGACGTGGTCAACCGCGCCCAGGCCCGGTCGTCGGTCCGCCTGCTGTTCAACGCCCTCTTCTACGGGCCGGCGGTCAGCGCGGAGAAATAGGGACGGCGCCTCTCTCTACCGTCTTCCCGGACGGCCCGAAGGGCCGATCCGGGGCCCAGGCGCTTCATCAGGCGGCGATGCATCACATTCAGCCGCCTGGGTTCGCTTCGCGCCCCGGAATGACGGCAAGAGAGACGCCATCGCCGCACAGCAAAACGGCCGCCCCATCGCTGGGGCGGCCGTTTCATTTCCAGCGCCTGATTGAGCTAGGCGGCGGCGACCTGGGGCGCGTCCGCATCCCCCTCGGGGATGTCGTCCAGCTCGCCTTCCCACTTGGCGACCACGGCGGCGGCGACCGAGTTGCCGACCACGTTGGTGGCCGAGCGGCCCATGTCGAGCAGGTGGTCGACGCCCAGGACGATGGCGATCCAGGCTTCCGGCAGACCGAAGTAGGTCAGGGTCGCCATGATGACCACCAGCGAGGCGCGCGGGATGCCGGCGATGCCCTTGGACGTCACCATCAGCAGCAGCAGCATGAATACCTGCTGCGAGACGCTGAGGTGCACGCCGTGCGCCTGCATGATGAACATGGTGGCGAAGGTGCAGTAGAGCATCGAGCCGTCGAGGTTGAACGAATAGCCCAACGGCAGGACGAAGCTGACGATGCGGCGGCGCACGCCCACCTTGGGCAGGGCGTCCAGGATGCGCGGATAGGCGGCTTCCGAACTGGCGGTCGAGAAGGCCAGCAGGGCCGGGGTGCGGATCACCTTGAACAGCGGCAGGACGCGACGGCCCAGAACGATGGCGGCGGCCACGAACAGCAGCCCCCACAGGATCGCCATGGAGCCGTAGAAGCCCAGCACGAACTTGGCGTAGACGGCCAGCATCTCCAGCCCTTGCGTGGCGATGGTCGAGGCCAGGGCGGCGAAGATGGCCAGCGGGGCCAGCTTCATCACGAACTCGGTGACCTTGAGCATGATCGAGGCGGCCTGTTCGACCAGGTTCAGCACCGCCGGGGCCTTGTCGTCCAGGGCGGCGACCGCCGTGCCGACGAACAGCGAGAAGACCACGATCTGCAGGATCTCGTTCTTGGCCATGGCGTCAAAGATCGAGGTCGGCACCAGGTGCGTCACGAAACCGTGCAGCGAGAAGGCGTCGGTCGAGGCCGCCGGGGCCGTCGCCAGCGCCGCCTGCGGCAGGTCCATGCCCGCGCCCGGCTGCAACAGTTGCACCATCATCAGGCCCAGCAGCAGCGACACGATCGAGGCGCCGATGAACCAGGTCATGGTCTTGACGCCGATGCGCCCGACCGAGGCCGCGTCCTCCATGTGGGCGATGCCCGCCACCAGGGTCGTAAACACCAGCGGCGCGATGATCATCTTGATCAGACGCAGGAAGACGTCGGTGATCAGCGACAGATTCGTCGCCGCCGCCGCGGCCTGATCGGCGCTCAGGTACTGGTTGACGCCCCAGCCGACCAGCACGCCCAGGATCATGGCGCCGATGATGAGGTAGGCGAATATTCGGTTCATATTCAATGTTCCAACTGCACTCGGCCACCCCGCCGGAACACTGTCCCCCCGACCGCATGAGCCCATCCGTTCACACAAAAGCGGGGCGGCGGACCTTCGATATGTCCACTGCCCCGCTTCGGTCACCCTTTGCTAAAGCCAATCCGCCCGCGCGACCAGATCAGAATGATCAGGCGATCAGCCGGTAGCCCACGCCCGGCTCGGTGGCGATCAGGCGAGGCTGGGCGGGATCGGCCTCCAGCTTCTGGCGCAACTGGCCGATGACCACGCGCAGATACTGGGTGTCGTCGGCATGGGCCTTGCCCCAGACGGCGGTCAGCAGGTCGCGGTGACCGATGACCTTGCCGGCGTTGCGCGCCAGATGAGCCAGGACGTCGTACTCCTTGGGCGTGACGCGCACGGCGTCGCCCGCGCGCGTGATCAGGCGGCGCTCCAGATCAATGACCACCTCGCCCGCCGTCAGCGGCCCCTGCATCTCGGCGCGCGGGGCGGCTTGCCGCAGGTTGGCGCGGACCCGGGCCAGCAGCTCCCCGACGCCGAAGGGCTTTTCGACATAGTCGTTGGCGCCCAGATCAAGGGCCGCGATCTTCTCGGCCTCCTTGTCGCGCGCCGACAGGATGATGATGGGTCCGGCGTAGAACTCGCGGGCGCGGGCCAGAACGTCCTTGCCGTCCATGTCGGGCAGGCCGAGGTCCAGCACCACGGCGTCGGGGCTCCACAGGGCGATGCCGCGCAGACCCTCATGCCCGCTGTCGGCGCGGCGCGGCTCATAGCCGGCGGCGTCCAGCGCCGGCGACAGGAAGCGATGGATCTGGGGCTCGTCGTCGATGACGAGAATCTGGGGACGAACGGCGACCATGCGGCGGACCTTAGAGCAGGCTCGGGTGGGTGACGACGGCCTTGGGCAGGCTGATCAGAATACGGGTTCCTTTCTTGGCGCCGTCGGGTCCGTCCATGATCGGGCTGGCGGCGGCGATGCGGCCGTTCATGGCCTCGACGAAGCCCTTGGCGATGGCCAGACCCAGCCCGGCCCCCTTGGTGCGGTCCGACGGCTCTTCCATGCGGCGGAACTTGTCGAAGACCCGTTCCAGTTCGGCGGTCGGGATGCCCTTGCCCTCGTCCTCGATGGAGATGACCACCGCGCCCCGGTCTTCATAGGCGGCCAGTTCGACCGTCGAGCCGTCGGGGCTGTAGACGATGGCGTTTTCCAGGATGTTGACCAGGGCCTGTTCCAGCAGCCCCTGATCGACCATGACCAGGCTGAGCTGAGCCGGGAAGTCGCGGGTCATCTTGCGCGCGCCCAGACGCCGCGCCACCCGCTTGCCCGCCGCGTTCAGCACGTCGCGCACGTCGACCCAGTCGGCGCGGATGTTCAGCCCGCCGCCCTCCAGCCGGGTCATGTCCAGCAGGTCGCCTACATAGCGGCTGAGCCGCTCGGCCTCCTCGCGGATGGACAGCAGCAGGTCGGCGCGGACCTCGGGCTTCAGCTTGTCGCCGAGATCAATCAGCGTGGTCGAGGCGCCCAGCACGGTGGACAGGGGCGTCCTCAGGTCATGGCTGACCGAGTTCATCAGCGCGCCCCGGAAACGGTCGGTGCGGCGCAGGGTCTCGGTCTCGACCGCCTGGCCGGCCAGATCGGCGCGCTCGACCGCGACCGCGCCCTGATCCAGCAGGGCCAGGGCCAGCTTCTCCTCGTCCGAGCCGGGCGACAGGGCCGCCGCCTCGATCCCGGCGACGCCCGCGCGGTCCCGCACGCCTTGCAGCGGACGAAAGGTCCAGCGCGCCTGCGGCAAGGTCCCGGTGCCGTGACCCGCCGGCTCGCCCTTCTCCCAGGCCCAGCGCGCGGCGGCCATGGCCTCGGCGTCCAGCGGGGTGTTGGTCGGCGCGCCCGCGACCAAGGTCAGTTCGTCGTTGACGGGCAGAAGCACCACGGCCCCCGCCCCCGCCGCCGCCGCCGTCTGCTCGGCCAGGATGCGCGCGGCGGTGGTCCGGTCGCCGACGCCGGTCAGCCTCTGGCTAGCGGCCAGCAGGGCCGACACGGCAGAGGCCCGGCGCTGCGCCGTCTTCGCCTGCTCTCGCACCCGTCCGGCCAGGAAACCTGTCGTCAGGGCCACGGCCCAGAAGACGATCAGGGTCAGAAAATCGGTCGGCGAGCCGATGGCGAAGCTATATTTCGGCTGAAGGAACAGGAAGTTGTAGGTCAGGAAGGCGACCGTCGCCGCCGCCAACGCCGGGCGCAGGCCATAAAGCACCCCCGCCGCCAGCACCGCCGACAGGTAGATGACGCCCAGATCGACACGCTCGAACGTGCGGTCCAGCAGCAGGGCCAGGCCTGTCGCCGCCACGACGCAGGCGGCGCCGACCGCATAGCCGCGCCAGCCGCCGGTCAGACGCAGACGCGGCTCCCGCAGCGTCTTCTCCTCCAGATCGACCCCGTCGGTGATGACGTGAACCGCGACGCCGCGCGCCTGGCGCAGCAGTTCCGCCGCCAGCGACCGCCCCAGCCATTCGGACAGGCGGCTGTCGCGCCCCTTGGCCAGGACGATCTGGGTGACGTTGTTCTGATGGGCGTGATCCATGACGGCGCGCACCACGTCGTCGCCGCTGAGGACCACCGTCCGCCCGCCAAGCTGTTCCGCCAGCTTCAGCGCCTCCGACAGCTTGCCCGCCGAGCCCACGCCGTGCCGCGCGCCCGAGGGCCGGTCGACGTGGGTCACGGTCCAGGGCGCGTCCATCATCATGTCCGACAGCCGTCGTCCGGCGCGGACCAGGGGCGCGGCCATGGCGTCGCCGGCGATCAGCACCAGAATCCGCTCGCCCGCCGCCCACGGCCCCGGCACCCCCTGCTCGCGCAGTCGGGCCACCAGCTGATCGTCCACCGTCTGGGCCGCCCGGCGCAGGGCCAGCTCGCGCAGGGCCGTCAGGTTCTCGACCTTGAAGAAGTTGTCCGAGGCCAGCCGCGCCGTCTCGGGCACATAGACCTTGCCCTCGGCCAGACGCTTGCGCAGCTCTTCGGGAGTGATGTCGATGACTTCGATGTCGTCGGCGCGGGTCAGGACGCTGTCGGGCACGCTCTCCCTTTGCCTGACTCCGGTGATGCGCAGCACCACGTCCGACAGGCTTTCCAGATGCTGGACGTTCAGCGTGGTCCAGACGTCGATCCCGGAGTCCAAGATCTCTTCCACGTCCTGCCAGCGTTTGGGGTGGCGCGAGCCAGGGGCGTTGGAGTGGGCGTATTCGTCAACCAGCAGCAGTTCGGGCCGTCGCGCGATGGCCCCGTCGATGTCGAACTCCAGCAGGGTCCGGTCGCGATAGACGATGGGATTACGCGCCATGACTTCCAGCCCGCGCAACAGGCTCATGGTCTCCTTGCGGCCGTGGGTCTCGACCACGCCGACGACCACATCGTCGCCCTCGGCTTTACGGCGGCGCGCGGCGCGCAGCATCTCATAGGTCTTGCCGACGCCAGGCGACATGCCCAGAAAAACCTTCAGCCGCCCACGCTTTCGCGGGGCGGCCGGGGTCTTGGTCGTCGGGAGGATGGGCGGCGCCATCA
>Ga0265296_1000991_pt1 | contig 35886 bp, 36 predicted proteins | sample MunlanPumphouse1_FD_189073 | JGI IMG/M metagenome (GOLD analysis project Ga0265296, IMG submission 189073) | Groundwater microbial communities from a municipal landfill in Southern Ontario, Canada - Pumphouse #1 | ecosystem: Environmental > Aquatic > Deep subsurface > Groundwater | place...
ACAGAGTTTGACAAAGTATCTACAAGAGAGATCAAGCGGGTTCAAAGACAATTGAACGATCGTCCGAGAGCTGCCTTACAGTTTTACAAACCCGATGAAGTTTTTACTAAGCTTGTTGCGCTAAATTTTTGAAACCAAGTCTTTAATACGAACATTATGAACAATTGTGCTTCCTGCAGTATGCCTTTGGAAACAACAGGCGATTCCACGCAAGAAGGGTTCTCCTTTTGTCCTCATTGTGTGAATGAGGACGGCAGTGTTAAAACCTGTGAAGAAATTTTTGAAGGGGGAGTACAGTTTTTTATGATGAGCATTCCGGGCACAGCAAGAGATCTCGCCGAAAAGCTCACAAGAAAGAACATGCGCAGGCAACCGTATTGGCAAGGAAAAGAGTGCGACTGTCTTACGGGGGAACAAGCAACCGATGAAGAGTTTGCGTCTTGCATGGAAAAATTGTAGGAAGCGTTGTTTTTTCAACACGACCGGCAAAAATTTATCAAAAATAAAACGACCCTTTCCGGTCGTTTTTGCTTTTTAGTATCAGTTTCCGTTATTTCCACAGTCTAACAACTCGCCTTTTTCTTCCGATGAGCCAAACGCATCTGAATCATCCTCTATCCACGTGGACATCAAGTCAAAGGTAAATCGACGGCCGTTAAATTCTTGATCGAAATGAAGCGGCTCTTCGGATATCACTTGTTCATGAGAGTAATCAGTCCTTGTCCCTGCGATTTCTTTGCCGTGATCATCGTTAAAAGCAAACAGGCTGGAGAGCTGCCATATACTCACGCGGTAACCGCCACTTCTCCAATTGTCATTACTATCTTCTGTCCAGACTCCGTCACTTGGTAGATTATCATTGGATATGTCGTTAACTCCAGTCGGTTCAGATGCTATCGAGAATATCTCGCATACCTTTGGTGAACAGGTATCGATCAGAAGGACGTTGATGTCTCTTTGCACACCGACCTTCATGTTTTCACAACCGGATAGGCAACGGACATCAGAGATAAGATTCCATTCGTCCGTCTGTTGCAAAACAACATGAAGGACGGTTCCGATTTCATCAATGTTAAAAGTAAAAGTACGTCCAACCCAATCGGGATATTCGCTCAGTGGCAATCTCTGTTCCGACAAGTTCACAAAATGTCCATCGATCTCCGCCTCTCCCGACAACGTAATGGTGTCTTTTTCTCCGGTAAAATTGGCCCAAAGAAGAATTTCATAACAAGCCGGGCAGGTTGGATCGGCAAACAGATTTGACGGGGCACCCGTGACAATAAGATGTTGGCAATTTTTTTCACAAACGAAATTTTGTATTTCGTAGGGATTGATCATGGATGCCTGCGAGAGAATGGTGTTACTCGTCGCTGCCTGATCACGGTCGATAAGAACAGTATTTGTATGAGGGGGGATTATCATCATAAGGAGGAAAACGGCCATAGCGCCTGAAAAGATCATGACGGACAGGCCGATAAAACGTTTTGATTTTTTTGGATGGATGACGTTCATGAATTTTTCCCGAACATGACGGCGTGCGCCGAGAGGAACCGCGATGTTATCCATGAGCCGCTGTTCTTTTTGAGAGGGATGAATATAGGAGTTCATAGCATTATTTTAATGTGACACGATGTTTCAACGTACGGATGGCGCGCGAAACAATCTGACGCACCGTCGATTCCGTACGACCGACATGCTGCGCGATTTCCGCATAAGGAATGCCATCAAGATAATGTCTTAAAACAAGGGTGCGTTGTTCTTCCGACAAACCGATGAGCAAGCGTTGAAGATCCAGTTCGTTGTTGAGGCAAGCGATAGACGTTCCTTCGTCTTGAAGGATGGATTCCACCGCCTCGTAATCCGTTTGTTTTATCGTGCGGTTTTTCCAATAGGTTGCGACTTCGTTTCGTGTGATGCCAAAGAGCCACATGAGGATTGTCCCTTGTGAGACATCATAGGCATGAGCATATTTCCATGCTTTGATAAATGTCTCTGTGGCAAGATCTTCCGCATCTTCATTTGTGGGAATGCGTATACGAAGATAGCGAAAAATTTTATCAAAGAGCTCCTCGAAATTTTGTTCGATTTCACAGTGCACCTGATGGATTGCGTCTTGATTCATAGGTTGAAGGCCTTCACTCTATTCTACACGTCATCTTCACAAAATGTGACAAAGGGAAGATTCTTTAGAGGGGAGGCCAAGAAACATGCTATAATTTAACCCTGATCATCATTTTTTCATCATTTTACCTATGTTTTATAAAAGTTATCTTCCCGTGCTTCTTGCGGGAATGGCGGTAGGTGTGGGGCTCGGTATCCTCGGTTGGATGTCTGTTGGCGGATCGAGCGGAGAGGTTGCGCAAACCGATGAATCTTCTTCCGCGTCAGAGGCTGAACAAACCGTCGTCAGTACGGCGCAAGTGGATCTGAATGCGGACGGCGTGGCGGATGAAATTGCTTTGTCCATGGAGCCGGGTTCAAGTCCGTTTTCTTCTTATTACGATAACGATCCAAATACTAAAGCCGTTCATCCGGTTTTGATCATCAACCATGTCATCCTGGATATTATCGGAGAAAATCCCTTGGGGTATTTTGATATCGTGGACCTTAATGTTTCCGATAATCAACACGAAGTTGCGTTAAGCGACTCCGGGGCAGGCGGGAACTACACCACCTCTTTTTACACATGGACGGGCGCGGCCATTCAATTTTTAGGAACCGTGCAAGGACTCTGTGATCAGATGGAGTGGAACGGGGACGGCAGTTTTATCACCACCACGCGCGGAAGTATTTTGGACACGTGGTTTTATCGCGACACCTTCGCGCTTGCGGACAATCAAACCATCGTCCGTGTACCAAAAGATTTTTATGAGCGTCTCCGTCCCGCCGAACCTCTCACAGTTTTGACGACCCTTCCCCTTCAACAATCTCCCGAAGATTCAACGATTGTCATGATTTTGCGTAAGGATGATGTGGTGACAATGGTCGGATGTGATGATGTGGCGTGGTGCGAAGTCAAAAATGAAGATGAGGAAACCGGTTGGTTTGCGGTTCATGATTTTAATGTGATTACGGGAGTCGAGCTCCCCGCGACCGAGGTTTTTGACGGATTATCCAGCGCTGACTAAATGGGAGATATGAGAGCGATAGAAAGAATCATTGTATCAGCCCTTATTTTCAGTAATGATGGAAAATTATTGATGGGAAGAAAAGATCCTGCCAAGGGAGGCGTCTATTGCGATTGCTGGCATATCCCCGGCGGCGGAGTGGATGAAGGCGAAACATTTGAAGAAGCCCTGCGACGCGAGGTTTTGGAAGAGACGGGAATCGACATTGTTTCTTATCAGATCACTCCTGTTCCATTTGTCGGTTCAGGTGTTTGTGAGAAGACCCTCAAAACAGGAGAGAAGGTTTTATGTCATATGGAGTTTCATCGTTTTGACGTTCGCACAAATAAAGATTCCAAAGAAATCATCTTGCATCCGACTGATGATCTTGTGGAAATAAAATGGTTTGGGAAAGAAGAACTTCGACTCATCAAACATATTCCCGGCGGTAAAGAATTTTTTGAGCAAGCGGGTTATCTAACGCCTTAATGTTATGTCCGAACACGAAACAGATCTTCATTTTGATAATTGGCAAGTGGTCGATTCCACGCATGTCACCCTGGAATCTCCCATTGCCGCCATCGGTTCAGGACATCTGGATCTCTATCTTGAAGATCCGGAAAACGCTTTTTGCGGTTTGGGGATCGCGATCAAAATGAAACTTCCCGACGCAATCACAACTACATTCCGCGCCTGTGAGGAACACGGAGAAAAATTGCATGTGCGTGTTTCTGATCAAAGAAAGAATTATGATTTTATTTTGACGTATAACGACGACGGTGGCCGTTATCCTTGGCGTTTAAAAAAAGAATAGAGCCCGTCTCAAAAATAGCTTCCAAGGTATTTTGAATGCCATTTGAGCCGAAACGATTGAAGGATGAGGAGGAATATCGAGATATTTCGACGAATCCTGAAATCGTTGCAGGCCAAATTGGCGTCAAAAGACCGGGAGATTATTTTTGAGATGGGCTCTAGAACCCCGGACCGCACATCATCCCTCACGGGATTTTTTTATAAGATCAGAGAACAAAAAAACCCGCACAGTAAAACCGTGAGGGCTCGTCAGACAAAAAGAACAGACAAATTATTGCTTGAGAAAAGCTCGTCTCAATCCCATGGTCCCTTCCGCATCATTGCCAAAGAACATTTCCACTCTTCCGTCGGGGAGACGGAGGACTTCCGGATCGAAGATATCGCTGTAGGTATCCAAGTCGATAAAACGTTCAAAACCCGTGAGGTCGGTTTCATCCTCCAGCGTGATCCAATCGTCAGAACGAAAGACCGTGAAGTGTCCTTCCACTCCCACTTGTTCGGATCCGTCTTCTTTCGTGAGAATGAATTGGACGGTAAAGATTCTTACGCCACCTTTTCCATCAAGCGTGACACAGGGATCCCCGCGATTTTCCGGCGTGACTCCTTCTCCCGTGAAGGGGACGAAGGTGAATCCGTCTTCTGAAAAGGCGGTGCGAATATTGTTCACTCTCCAAAAATCCGCCACGTAATACGCGAGATACCCTTGATACAGGTCTGACCACATGACCGACCAGACGCTTGAAATGCCGCCATCTTCCTTTGGGATTTCATAACGGATGCCTTCTTCCAGATCCCAGTGATCCCCGTCCTCGCTGATCGCCGACAAAATAAAGGAGGCCGATTCTTCTCCCATCCCGGTCATCCCGATGATCATGAGCCGGTATCTTCCGTCGGGGAGATACAATTCGGCCAAATCCATTTGCACGGCCTCCGAGGTATAAGACGAAATGTCCAAGAAGGGCTTTGGATCAATGGTCCATTCCAGGCCATCCGTGGAACGGGCGAGATATTTTTTTTGCTCGTTTCCCGTCAAGGTCATGCGATAGGTTCCGTCATGAAGGACAAGAAGGTGGCCGACGGAATAACCGGGAAGCCAGAAATCCGTATCGACTTCCCAGTCGGTAACGTCCAATTCTTCGGGAAGCGTGAACGCGAAGTTCCACGGGGCGTTGCACAAAAAAGGATTCGGGTCTTCTTCCCCGCAGACGCCGTTTTCTTGAGGGTCTTCTTTTGCGGCCGTATCGTCAGCCGCAGGGTTTTCTTGCGGTGCGCATCCAAATCCCAGGAAAAGCAAAAAAGAGAAAATGGCAGGTTTCATGTCTATTCCTTGTGAAAAGAACCACAGGAGTCATTAAAGCTTTTTCCGCGTTTTTTAGCAATGATTTTTTTCAAAGGAGGTTTCCATGATAGAATTTCTTCAAACAAGCATAGACGCATAACAAAAACAGCTTGAAGCAGACTATGGACCACGTCGCCATCATGAATAAATCTTGGCACTTGATTCCCAAAATCGTCTCGGGAGAAAAGACGATTGAGTCGCGGTGGTATCAAACCAAACGCGCGCCTTGGGATAAAGCCAAAGTGGGGGAGACGATTTATTTTAAAAATAGCGGAGAGGCGGTTACCACGTCTGCCACGATCTCAAAAGTTTTGCAGTTTTCCCTGACAAGCCTCGCAGACACAAAAGCTGTCGTGGAAAAATACGGGGAAGCTATTTGTCTTTTGAATCGCGATCCCGCGACCTGGGACAAGTCTCCCAAGTATTGCATCCTTCTTTTTTTGAAAGACCCGAAACTTCTTCCACATCCGTTCCACATTGATAAGAAAGGTTTTGGCATCAGCTCGGCCTGGATGGTGGTCGAGGATATTGGGAAGATAAAAGTGAAATAAGTAGGGACGAACGGCCGTTCACCCTTACCAAGATTTTTTCCAAAACAGAAACGACTCCTTTTCGGGGTCGTTTTACTGTCTTATGTATACCTTTTTCCAAAAGTTTTTGGTTGAATGGTGAAACATCCGATGCCTAGATTTTTCTATACCTCGTCGTCCTTCCTTGCCCGATTCTTTCTATTTTTTTCAATCGCAGCAAAACATCAATCGCCTGTGAGACAGTCGGTCGAGCGACATCGGTTGCCTTGGTGATTTCTCCCGGTGTCGCTTCATCGACAGTTTCAAGATAGCGCCACACGGCAAGTTGTTTGGGGGATAAAATTTTTTCGATATTCTCTCGTGATAGAAGTTCGATAGCCTGCCGTGCTTGTTCAAGTGAGATATTCAGAAAGAATTCCAGCCATGAATGAATACCGCTTTGTTCGGTTTTCATGACGGCCTGACTTTTACGAAGGGCAAGATAATAATCAGCTTTACTATCTTCCACTAATTTTTCATGCGAGACATACGGCACATATTCGTATCCGGCCTTCAACATCAAGAGATTTGTGAGAATACGCGAAAGACGGCCGTTACCGTCTTGAAACGGATGGATTGCCAAAAATTCCACGAGAAAATTTCCGATGACAAGAAGTGGATGGTTTTTTTCTTGCTTCAAAGCGTTGATCATCCACTCCATGAGTTCTTGTGTTTGCTTGGGGGTAAGAAAAGCTGGCGTAGTTTCAAAAACCACACCCAAAGATTTTCCGTTTTCATCGAATATCTCTACGTTATTTTCTGTTTTTTTATAATCGCCGCGATGTCGTTCGTCTTTGGGAACGTATTTCAACAATTCTTTGTGCAAATGTTTGATGGTGCTTTCAGTGAAGGGGATCTGTTTCCAAGAGTGGAAAATATTTTCCAAAAGTTCAAAATACCCTTGGACTTCTTGTTGATCGCGATCGGCAAACTTTCTAATAACCAATCCGCGCATCATTTTTTCCACCTCCTCATCAGATAATCCGGATCCTTCAATACGTGTGGAGGCACCCGATGAGGTTATCAAAACGGACCGCTTTAATCGGCCAAGCGCCTGCGGATTCAATTTTGCCCCACCGATCCATTGACCTTTAAGAAGGTCGATTTGGTTGATAAGAGACCAAATGGAGTCAGGGATGTTATTGATACGTTTATCACGGTTTTCCATACAGAAGCTTATATTTTAACTATAGGAGATTATAGATGATTAAGGTTTTTCTCACAAGATGTAAAAAATGAGTTGTTGCAAAAAAGGCAACAATTCAGGCAATAAAAGGACGATTCCTCTCGGATCGTTTTTTGTTTACAGATCCGCCTATTTTCCGTAAAATTGTAGGCGTAAAGTTTTATCTATAAGCTCGTTGCCGGTTCAGTATTCCACAAATGAATCAAAATTATGGAAGAAAAAATCAATCAAATCATTATCTATAATACGGAAGACGGACAAACAAAATTAGAGGTAACCCTCAAAAACGAAACAGTTTGGCTTAATCAAAGACAAATGGCCGAGCTATTCGATTGTTCCACCGATAATATCAGCCTGCACTTAAAGAATATATTTAAAGAAGCTGAATTAAACGAAAAAACAGTTGCCGAGGAATCCTCGGTAACTGCGTCAGATGGAAAACACTATCAAGTGAAACAGTATAATCTTGATGCGATTATTTCAGTCGGATACAGGATAAACTCTTTAAGAGGTACTCAATTTCGTATCTGGGCTACCCAAAAACTCAAAGAATATATTGTAAAGGGTTTTACCATGGACGATGAGCGTTTAGCGGAAGGCGGGGTAGCTAAAACATATTTTGAAGAGTTGGAAGAGCGGATCAGGAAAATTCGCACTTCAGAGGCAAATTTTTATCAAAAAGTCAGAGACGTTTTTGCCACCAGTGCTGACTATAATCCAAAGACCGATTATGCTCAGAATTTTTTTGCCGTGGTACAAAATAAATTTCATTATGCCATCACCGGGCTTACCGCCGCCGAGATCGTACATACCCGTGTTGATGGAGCCAAAGAAAATTTAGGGCTCACCAATTGGAAGGGTGAAATCATTACGCGCGAACAGGCGCAAGTCGCAAAAAATTATTTGGAAGAGTTGGAATTGAAGAGATTGAATTTATTGGTGGAGCAATTCCTCTCTTTTGCCGAACTACAAAGCGTCGAGCGACGCGTGATGTGTATGAAGGATTGGATCCAAAAATTGGATAATTTTTTGGTGTTGAATGATAAAGAAATTTTGGATCATGCAGGGAGTGTATCGCATAAAGACATGGAACAAAAAGTTCGCACGGAATTGGAACGATTCAATCAAAAACAGTTAAAATGATTATGAGAAAGAAAACAATCAAAAATAATATCATTGTCTATCAAGCAAAAAATGGAGCTATTGAGCTTCGAGGAGATATTGCAAAAGAAACCATTTGGGCGACTATTGATCAAATTGCCGATGTTTTTGGTCGTAATAAGTCCGTAATTTCTAGGCATTTAAGCAATATTTTTAACGAAAAGGAACTTGAGAAAAAGTCAGTTGTTGCAAAAAACGCAACAACTGCCGCTGACGGAAAAACCTATCAAGTGGAATACTACAATCTTGATGCTATCGTTTCCGTCGGTTATCGGGTGAATTCGAAGACAGCGACAAAATTTCGTCAGTGGGCCACAAAAACATTGCGTCAACACATTACCAAAGGATATACGATCAACCCTGGGGTGATCAAGAAAAATTATGCCGAATTTCAAAAGGCGATTGAAAATATCAGATATCTTTTACCCGCCAGTACCACCATTGATCACACCAGTGTCTTGGAATTGATTTCCGCTTTTGCGCAAACATGGTTTTCGCTTAATGCTTACGATAAAGACAGGCTTGCTACCAAAGGAACAACAAAAAAGTCCATCACCATAACATCAGAGAAATTATCGAAGGCTCTTGCGGATTTCAAGAATGTGTTGATGAAAAAAGGAGAGGCAACTGAGCTATTTGGCAGGGAACGAAACGTGGGAAGTATCGCGGGGATTGTTGGCACGGTGATGCAGACATTTGATGGAAAGTCGGTCTATCCGACCGTAGAAGAAAAGGCCGCGCATCTTTTGTATTTTTTTGTCAAAGATCATCCATTTACCGATGGTAACAAACGAAGCGGCGCTTATGCCTTTGTGTGGTTTTTGCATGGGGCCGGTATCCTCGATCGTTCCAATATGACACCGCCTGCGTTGACCGCGTTGACTCTCTTTGTCGCGGAGAGTAACCCGAAACATAAAGAGCGCATGATCAATGTTATTTTGCAGTTACTCAAAAGATAAAAATGAGATATGACATTACTTATGGAAAAGACAAAGATAGGGGAGAATATCAAACGTCTGCGGCAAAAGGCCGGATTTTCACAGGACGTGTTATCCAAAAAAACAAACTTGGCGTTTCACACGATCGCCAAGATCGAATCCGGCTCCACCCCCGACCCCCGCATCGCAACCGCCAAAAAAATCGCGGATGTGTTGGGAGTGACGATTGATGAATTAATGAGGTAAATTTATGGAAAAGAAATCTTCAAATAAAGATCTACGCAAGGCAAACGCTGCTAAAAAGGACGAGTTTTATACTCAGCTCATTGATATTGAAAACGAGCTCAAGCATTACAAAGACCAATTTCACAGAAAGATCGTTTTTTGCAACTGTGACGACCCATATGAGAGCAATTTTTTTAAGTACTTTGCAGCGAACTTTAATCATTTGATGTTAAAAAAACTTATTGCAACCAGCTACACTAAATCACCTATTGCTGGCGGACAGTTGCCGTTGTTTGAAGTAGAAGGATTAAAGCCTGACGGTAAACAACCATTCAGAATTGAAATAAATGAAGTGCCGGATACCGACAAAGATGGCGCGATAAATCTTGATGATGTGGAGTACTTGTTAAAACACGACAAAAATACTGCGACCCCCCTGCATGGCAATGGCGATTTTCGCAGTGAAGAATGTATAAAATTACTCAAGGAGGCAGATATAGTTGTAACAAATCCGCCATTTTCTCTATTCCGTGAATATGTCGCTCAACTTGTAGAACACAAGAAAAAATTCTTAATTATGGGTAATCAAAACGCAATTACTTATAAGGAAATCTTTAAATTAATTAAAGAGAATCAAATGTGGCTCGGACAAAGTCTAAACGGTAAAAATATCTTATTCCAAATTCCAGATCACTATGAAAGCTATTACAAAATTATAGATGGCAAAAAGTACGCCTTTCCAAAAAGCGTAGTTTGGTTTACCAATCTTAATGTGCCAAAACGAAGTGAAGAATTAGTCTTGTACAAGAAGTATGCTGAAGAAGAATATTCCAAGTATGATAACTACAATGCGATAAACGTAGACAGGACAGAACAAATTCCCATGGATTATACTGGTGTGATGGGAGTCCCGATAACCTTTTTGCATAAACACAATGCCAAGCAATTTGAAATTATTGACGGATTAAATCGATACACGGTATTAGATATTGCTGGTCTGAATAATAATGCTGTAAAAAATCACCTTCACATGACAGAGATAGGTGGAAAATCGACATATTTTAGAGTTCTTATTAAGAATAAAAAAGTAAAAAAATAATATGAAAATTGACTTACACAAAATTCTAATTCGTAAAGTGATTGTTGGTTACAAAGATAGCGCCGAAGAAGGCGTGGTGGCGTATGGTGGCAAGCTTGATATCCGCCCAAAATACCAACGCGAGTTTGTGTACAAGGAAAAGCAACGCAATGCTGTCATAGAAACAATCAAAAATAGCTTTCCGCTGAATGTGATGTACTGGATGGTGCGCGAAGATGGCGGGTACGAAGTGCTGGACGGCCAACAGCGCACTATTAGCATCGGGCAATATGTTAATGGCGACTTTTCGCTGAACGACCGCTTTTTTCATAATCTGACTAAAGAGGAACAGAATAAAATTTTAGATTATGAATTGATGATTTACTTCTGCGAGGGCACGGACAAAGAGCGACTGGACTGGTTTAGGATTATCAATATCGCCGGAGAAAAATTGACCGACCAAGAAATTCGTAACGCAGTTTATACTGGACCGTGGCTCTCTGACGCAAAACTAAAATTCAGCAAATCAAATTGTGCGGCGTATCTGTTAGCAAACGACGGAGGACAATTAGTTAGTGGTTCGCCGATTCGGCAGGAGTATTTAGAAACCGCGCTTTTGTGGATCAACGACGGCAAAATAGAAGATTATATGGCCAAGCATCAGCATGACAAAAGTGCTGACGAGCTGTGGAATTATTTTCAAAATGTAGTCGCTTGGGTGCGTAAGACCTTCCCCAATTATCGAAAAGAAATGGCGAGCGTGAGTTGGGGCGAACTGTACAACCAATTCAAAGACAAAAAATTTGATTCAAAGAAACTGGAAAAAGAAATAACTGAGTTGATGCAAGATGAAGATGTAACGAAAAAATCTGGTATTTATCCCTATGTTCTAACGAGGCAAGAAAATCACCTTTCTATCCGTGCATTTAATGACAAAATGAAACGCGAAGCCTACGAAAGACAAAAAGGTAAATGCGTTTGGTGTAAAAAAACTTTTGAATTTGAAGAAATGGAAGCCGATCATATAACCCCTTGGCACGAGGGCGGAAAAACAACTGCGGATAATTGCCAGATGTTGTGCAAAGACGATAATCGAAAAAAATCAGGAAAATAAAATCTATGAAGAAACTGCAATGACAAAGATTAGTTGGGACAAATTCAAGGTAAAGAATGAGGATTATAGAAAGAGTTTTGAAGAACTTGCCTATTTTTTGTTTTGCCGAAAATTTTCTAAATCTGAAGGAATAAGGGTTGATTATAATCAAGTTGGACTTGAAACATATCCCGTCTACGATCCCACAAAAAAAGAGTGGGTTGGATTCCAATCAAAATTTTTCGATAACAAATTATCCGACACCAGTTCCATTACACAAATAAAAAATTCAATAAAAAAAGCAAAGGATAATTATAAAAAATTAAACAGGATAATCATTTACACCCACCAATCCTTTGGCGCCGAAAATCCCCAATATAAAATCGATATAGAGAAAGAGGCAGGAAGTAAGATTAAAATTGAGTGGTTTGTAGAAAGTAATTTCAAGGCAATTCTCAATCAACCCGCAAATCTTGATTTAGCGCAACTTTATTTTGACTTTAGCGATGAGTTTGGTTTTATCAAAGCTTGTTCGGATCCAAGAATTTTAACTTTTTTGCAATCATCTGAATATATTGATCTTCCTTTTATTAACTCTAAAACAGAAAAACTTGAAAATATAACAAAAAAGATTTTAAAGGCCAATCAAAAAGAGTTTTTGCTTTCTGGCCATCCGGGTTCTGGTAAAAGCATTTCCATACATAAGCTGTTTCAAGTGTTCTCTGGCTTAGATAAGAACACTTTGGCGGATGTTAAAAAAGTTTTGCAGGAAAACAAGGCTGTTCCGATGTTAATAAACTTAAAAAATTGTACTTTTGAGACTATCGAAAACCTTATTCGGAACAGACAAAATGATTACAAAATTAGAAATGGAAATCTAGGCTTCATTTATTTGTTGGACGGATTAGATGAGCTTAGTGCCGACAAAGCTGATCATGTTTTATCATATTTATATGAGCTGGAAAAAGACGATAATACCAAAAAAATCATACTCTCATGCCGTTCTGGGAACCTCAATAAAGTAAAAGTAAAAACTTACTTTAAGGATATTACCGAATATAAAATTCACGACCTAACAAAAGATCATATTGATAAATATTTTGCCGGTAAAAATGAGCCGAGTAAAAAGAAACTATTGGCAAAATTGACCAGCAAAAATCAAAAATTGTTATCAGAAATAAAAGACATCCTTTTAATTAAATTGCTCTGGGATACTGTTGAAATTTTGAATGAAAATTCCACAATTCTTGATTTGTTGGATAAGAAAATAAAACTACTAATCAATGAACCGCAGTATAAGAAAAATATTGATGAACTGAATTTATTAAATCCTAAAGAAAACAAGATCATCGAATTGAATAAGGAGATTTCGTTTCATTTTCAAAAAAAATTTCAATTTCGTTTAACTCAAAAGAAAATTCAGAAAATCATTTTGACAAAACATCCTCGCATAGATTACGAGGCGGCGAATGAGATTTTAAATTATATAGCTACTCTATTTTTTGACGGATATTCATCGCCCACTCCTGATGAGCCCGATAATTCAACTTTTGTATATCAACACCGAAGATACCAAGATTTCTTTTTTATACAGCAGTTAGCAAAAATGTATGGGGAAAATCCAAAAGTGTTAAGAGAGTTTAATATATTGTCTAACCGCGACTTTTTTGAAAATCTTTTTTTATACTACATAAGGAACGAATACATCAAGGATAGAAATCTGCCCGGAATTATCGAACTAAATCTCATTGAAGTTTACTTAGGCAATCGCAATGACTTTGGCGCGGACGATCCATATTATCAAAATTCTTCTGAATTTATTCCCTCTTTAGCAATACAGGACGAACTTGTATTACAAGAATTGCTAGTTGATGAAAGCTTGGCTATTAAAGAAAAAATTTTTCTCGATTTGAACGAAGTTAAAAACAAATTTAGTGCTTGGGAAAAAGATAAAGGCAACTATAGATTGAATGACTATTTGAAGGGGGTTTGGAGTGGCGGTATCTCATTCTTGCTTGAGAATATTGTTATATTTTGGAGTTTTAATAAGCAGGAAGCGGCGAATGAATTAAGGAAAGTTCTGAATGAAATTGTTGAATTGTTTAAAAAATATAAATTCCGTGAAAATCTGAAAAAAGATGAACAGCTAGATGATCCTTTTTGGAAAAGGTGGGAAGATTATCTGTATTTACTAATTGTAATTAAAAAAGAAAAACCAAATGATATTTTTACCAATTTAGTACGAGGTAATTATAAAAATTTTGAAGGCAATGATAATAAATGGGCGGTTGATGAGAGCGGGAAAGATAAATTAGTAAAATCTTTTTTGAGAGTTTGTATAAACAGCGATCAGAAATTTCTCCCTAAAATTATCGACAACCTGGACGATGACGAATTGCTAATGTTGTTGGATATACTTGTTTCCGAAAAAAATCTCCCCCTCTTAGTAAGGAATCGGGGAATTTCTCAAAAGGTAAAAGTAAAAATTGCTAATATAAATGTCCAAAACATTCGACTTTTGTTCTGCAAGAAAATTTTTAATATAGAAATAACAGAGAATGATAAAAAGTTTTTGGAGGATACGCTAAAAACTTTGCGGGACAAACGGCAAGTTGACTGGCATATGTATAAAACCCATATCGAATATGCCATTGTTTCGTATGTTTTAGGTAAAAATTCATTTACGGAATATCTGAAGCCACAAAAAGGACATCTGTTTAAATATTATAACGAACTTGGTTTATACGCCGCTTTATTTAGAGACTTTGTTGAAATATTAAGAAATAAGAAAAAAATAGAAGCCATTGCGCGAGATTATATCCGTTTTGTTAATTTCTATACCGAGGGAGTTTATAACGGCAAATATCCAGCAGTTGACATGTCTTTTCTTTGGGCACATATTTTTGTGAATTCGAAAGACGAACTACAAAAATTATTGAGTATCAAAAATAGTTTAATCACAAAAGAAAATAATATCGTTCCTTTTAGCTTTTGTTTGAAATTACAAAATCTAAACCAAAAACTTTTTGTGAAACTGGTCAATAGGAGCGAATTACAAGTTTTTGAAAACAAATTAAAGGATTGGGATGATGATTTTCCTTCTTATGTAAGCCATTGTTTTGATCTTGCTTCTTTTTTTGCTCATACAGATAAACAAAAGGCTATATCCTATATCGCAAAAGGAATTAACGAGGGAATGGTAAGACATGGTTGGCGTAAAGATCGTATCGTCAGTTATTTACTGGTAGAGGCTCTTGAAATACTTTGGAGGAATAACTGGGCTACACAAGGAGAACTTAAAGAGTATACGAAAATAATCTTTGAACTTGCATTTCGTGTAAGCGAAATTACTGATGGGAAAGGAACATGGCGGGGTCCCTACAATGTTATTGATCTTGCGTCTAAATACAATATCGCCCTTGCTATTGAATTAAAAAATGATTTGAAAAAGAAGGACAAGCGCGAGAGAAATTTTTTCAATTCAGCAATATCCTCGATACTTAATGGGAAAGTAAAACAAGGGCTACCGGTTGAAGAAATTGAAGAGGAGATGAATGAATATAAAAAGGATTACAGATACGACAGTAAACCAGATCCTGATTATTACGAACAAAAGTTTAAAATTTACTTAGCCATTGCGCAAAGTGATTTTTACACTAAAGCCGAAAGAAAAAAAGCATTCGAAAGCGCATACCAGCAGGTTGAAGAAATGAAGAAACAAGGGCTAGATTACTTTTTGCGTGATATTGATTTTAAAGAGATTAAGCAGGAGTTTGTAAAGCTTTGTAAAAAATATAATAAGGAAGTAAATATAACTTTTGATGAAAAAGAGGATTATCGCCAGAAAACAAAGATTTCCGAAGTCGATTTTGTAAAAGAATTAAAGAAAGCGAAAACTAAACAAAAAATAACTGGTTTATATAAAAAACTCAATAATTATAACAACGGTATTGTGCTAACCGATCCTGAATCATGGAAACTACTTGTCGAAAAAACATATTCAGTAAATAAAAATATTAAGTCATTTCTTGAATTACTGAAGAAAAACAGTTTTCCCCACACTGATTGGTTCACCTCTAATTCTAAATATTTTCATTTTGGACTTGGCGTTGCGCTGGAAAATATAAATACAAAAGAAGAAATGATGAATTATTTATTTGACAAAACAACCGGTCATGGCGGATTCGTGAATGTGATGAAAAGTTATGAAATTATCGGAAACCGAGAAATGTGCTTGAAGTTATTCAGGCGTTATTTACGATTTTGTGATTTTCTTGTAAACTGACGGTATAGTAGTGTGCTAACGATGTTCTCTCGCTTTCCAAGTCCCGCCGTCCCGCCGAAAAGTTTTGGGGGCGAAGCCAAAGCAGGCGGGCAAAAGGGAAGGGGGTTAGGGAGAATTCCGTCCGCTTTGTAAATTTTGAGTGAAAGCTGCTGAAGTAAAAAATCTCCTCCCAGACTTTACTCGGGAGGAGATTTTTTGGATTGCGCGGAAGGTTTGAGATCAGCTTGGGCTTTCTTCGAGGGTGACGGTCACATCTTTTTCTTCTCCGTCATGGAGAACTTTCAACATCACTGTATCGCCCACCGTCTTGGTGCGGATCAAACTGGCAAGAGAATGGTCTTCATCAATCTTTTGTCCATCAAGCTCCAAGATGATGTCATACTCTTCCAGTCCCGCTTTGTCAGCCGGGGAGCCGGGGATGACGGCGAGATCTTCGGTCGTTTGACCACGCAACACAAGGGCGCCGTAATCGACGGAGAGATTATTATTTTTTTGGAGTGATTCCGTGACATTAAGGAGCGGTCCTCCGGTGTTAAATAGATGTCACGTAAAAACACCAGACAAGCTGGTGTTTTTGCGTGGTTGCGGGGGTGGGATTTGAACCCACGACCTCCGGGTTATGCATACTCACTACAACTTTCGTTGCTGCCACTTTGGCATTTGGAGTCTGGACTTTCTCTTCACCCACCAGAATCTGGTTTGGGTGCCTGCCATTAAGTCTCTACACCTTCCCTCTAAAAAGAGGGCTTGGCTCGGGATTACCACTTACGAGGCTTCCCCGAATTTGACAGGTGATCACATAGACCTTTCGATCTATGCAGCCCATTGCGAAAGTAACGACCACGCTTCTCGATACTCTTCTGAACGCGGTTTGCGTTGTCGTTTCTGAGATTCCACCATGTGGATCTCGCTTCCAAAATGAATGAATACTTCTACAGGAAAAATGTAGAAAATCTCTTTCGGTTCCAAATAGACAAGTGCGAAGTCAAAATCCTGCTTGCTATAACGCTCACGCTTCATACGTCGTCGATTCGTCTTTGTTCTCCTATTATCCACAACGTAATTGCCAGATGACGTTTGAAACCAAGCAGATTTGATTTGTATCCGCACAAGATGACCGTCGATATCGTAGATGAGATCATAGGGCAAGTGATCCCCTGTTGGGATCGAAACTCCCCACCCTCTTTTTAATCCCTCTAAAATAGCGGCATGTTCTGCGATATTTCCCTTTTGTTTTGTATTCATCATGAAAAGTGCTTTCACTTTTGAGCCCGGCGAGCTGCCTGGCTGCTCTACCCCGCTTTGAGGTGCTTCTTTTATACAGGAATTTTACGTGCTAGTCAACGGATCATTATCGGTAATGGGATAATATTGTTACGTTTGTTTCTCTATATACGAGAAATTATTTCATTAAAAATCACACGTTCGTTCGTGTGTTTTTTTCTTTTCCTCTTCTGCTTCGCTTCCACATCGGGTATAATAATGCCGTTATCTATGGCACATATCGTCTCGGTCGTGAACCAAAAAGGGGGCGTGGGGAAAACGACAACGGCTTTAAATTTGGCCGCTTTTTTGGCTGAAGCCGGGAAGTTTGTGCTTGTGGTGGATCTTGATCCGCAAGCCAACGCGACCTCGGGACTCGGCATCGATCATCGTGTATTGTCAGCAGGCACGTATGAAGCGCTCATTGGCTCGCATCGTATCCGTGATCTCATCCACAAAACATCGCACGACGGCCTTAAGATTCTTCCCGCCACGCAAGCCTTGGCAGGCGCGGCCGTGGAATTGGTGACGGTTGACGAACGGGAGTATTTTCTTCACAAAGCCTTACTGGAAGTAAAGAATGATTTTGATTATATTTTTATCGACAATCCGCCTTCCCTCGGGATCATCACCATCAACGGGCTTGTGGCTTCTGATTCCATATTGATTCCCGTGCAGGCGGAATACTTCGCGCTCGAGGGCTTGGGACAATTGATGGAAACGTTGCAACTTATCCGCGAGAACATCAAACCGGAACTCAATGTGATGGGCGCGGTCATTACCATGTATGATGGTCGCACGCGTCTTTCCAAAGAAGTGTTGGAAGAACTCTATCGCTATTTTCCGGATAAGATTTTCCGTTCCGTGATTCCCAGGAGTGTCCGGTTGGCCGAGGCTCCTTCCTTTGGCAAAACAATTTTAGGATATGATCCCGCCTCCAAAGCCGCCAAAGCCTATCAACGTTTGGCACACGAGTTTTTGATGCGGGAAAGCGAATGGCTTTAATCGTAGGAGGATATGAATGTGAAACCAGCATTGGGACGAGGCCTCGGGTCTTTGATCCCGGGCGTCAAACCAAGTTATACGCAACAAGCATTGCCCAATGTGCGGCAAGAGGTTTTGGAGATTGAAATCAAAAAAATTCATCCCAATCCTCATCAACCTCGGACGCATTTTTCTCCCGGCGATTTGGAAGATTTGATCGCCTCGATCAAAGAGCACGGGATTGTGCAACCGCTTGTGGTCACCAAGGATGGGGACGAGTACGAGCTGGTGGCGGGAGAGCGACGGTTGCGCGCGGCTCGGACCTTGGGACTCACCCATGTACCGGCGATTGCGCGTGAGGCGACCGAACAGCAAAAATTGGAATTGGCTTTGATTGAAAATATCCAACGTCAGGATCTAAATGCCGTGGAGGAAGCCTATGCGTACAAAGCGCTCATTGATGAGTTCCAATTGACGCAGGAGGAAGTCGCGCGCCGTGTGGGAAAAAATCGCTCGACCGTGGCAAATATTTTGCGTCTCCTTGAACTGCCGGAAGAAATTTTGCAGGCTGTGCGAGATAATCGGATTACCAAAAGTCACGCGCGCACCTTGCTTGCCGAAGAAGATCCAAAAAAACAAGATCATTTGTTCCGTTTGATGTTGTCCGGTCATATGACCGTCCGCGAAGTGGAAGAACGCACAAAACCGCAAGCAAAAATAAATCCGGCAAAGAAAGTGAAAGATCCCAACATTTTGGCGCATGAGGAACGTTTGCGGGAAATTTTAGGCACCAAGGTGGAGATTGCGGAGAAGCGCGGACACGGAAAAGTTTCCATTCATTTTTACTCGCGGGAGGAATTGTTTGAACTGTTGAACAAGTTGAGTGATTTGTAAAAAAATAAAACCATCCTTCATCGGATGGTTTTTTGAAAATGAGAGAATAAAATTTTTCATTTCCAATATCTCCCCTTCCTTCATTGGAAATTAGGAATTGGAAATTAGAAATTATTTACCCTTGTCTCTTCACCGACTTCTTCGCCTTCTCCCGTCCTTGCATCACATGGGTGATCCATCCTTTGACCGTATGACGGGTGGCATCACGAATTTTTTGACGGGCGTGGCGCGTTTTACAAAATTTGATCCAGTCCGGATTGGGAGCTTTGCGGTGTTTATCGATCACGATATCCACCACGTCTCCGGATTTGAGCGAGGTATCCAGGTTTGCGACAATGCCATTAATTTTGGCTGACGTGCATCGGTTCCCGATATCCGTATGGATCGCATAGGCAAAATCCACAGGCGTGCCACCCTCGGGAAGTTCGATCACATCCCCCTTGGGAGTAAAGACAAAGATGCGATCTTTGAACACATCAATCTTCAGGATTTCCAATTGATCCAAGAAATCTTTTTTGTCTTCGATTTCTTTTTGAATACCGACCAGTTCTTCAATCCACTGCAACTGTTTGCTGGGTTTGTCTCCTCCTTCTTTATAGTGCCAGTGCGCGGCAATACCGTATTCGGCGATTTCATGCATTTCACAGGTGCGAATTTGAAACTCCACCACCTCTCCGTTTTCCGTAAAAACCGTCGTGTGCAAAGACTGGTAACCGTTGGGTTTTGGCTGGGCGATATAATCTTTGATACGTCCGGAGACCGGTCGCCATTTTTGGTGGAGAAGTCCCAAGACGGCGTAACATTCTTCCACATCTTGGAGCACGATGCGCACCGCCAGAAGATCGTAAATTTTACTGAGGTCTCCTTCATAACGTTCCAATTTCACATGAAGACTGTAGAGACGTTTGACGCGGCCGTAGACCGAAGGATTCACCATGCCGTTTTCCGAGAGGAGTTCTTCGGTCTGATGGATGATATGGCTGATGAACACGCCTTTTTCACGCACCTTCATTTCCACAATGCTGCGCATGTGCTCGTACTCTTTGGGATCCAAATACGCGAAGGACGCATCTTCAAGTTCTCCTTTTATTTCATTCATCCCCAAGCGTCCGGCAATGGGGGCGTAGATTTCCAACGATTCCTGCGCAATGCGTTTTTGTTTCTTTTTGGGCATGGCATAGAGTGTTTGCAAGTTGTGCAAACGATCGGAGAACTTCATGAAGATCACCCGCACATCGGAGGCGACCGCCAAAAACATCTTGCGCATATTTTCCACATACCGCTCCACCCCTTGATATTTCATTTTTTTGAGTTTGGTAACGCTGTCAACCAAGGTGGCAATATCTTCCCCGAATTGTTGGTGAAGATCTTCCAGGGTAATATCCGAATCCTCGACCACGTCATGGAGAAGTCCGGCCGCCACCACGTGCAGGTGGAGTTTCATTTGCGCGAGACGATAGGCAACGGCCAAAGGATGGGTGATGACCGGGTGCCCGGTCAAACGATATTCATCATGATGCGCTTTCTCTGCAAGAGCAAACGCACTTCGCAGTAATTCCAAATCCGGTTCCTTGTAGTTTTGTTTGACAAGGTTTTCGAGGTCTTGATAGGAGTAGACAATCTCCGGCATAACAAAATCAGCGTAGTATACGAAAGGCGCTCTGTAAAGGAATTTTTTCTCAATCTCAATGGGAAATGGGGGAAAACGGGGTCAGGTCTGGATTCAGGATTTTTTGATATCTCCGCGTTCTCTGATTCATCTCAAAAAAATAATTTCAGGCATTTTTAAAGCCATTTTGTTCTACTGCGAGTTTGATATTCAAAAACACCTCCTTTGCATTTATGACCTGACCCTGACTTATTTTTAAACATCTTGTTTCAAATAACATTTAAATTACAGGGAATGCAGGGGAATAATTGAAAATTTATTTTGAGAAAGAATTTGAAAAATCCTGAATCCGGACCTGACCCCACAAACGAACGGCGCTCTGTAAAGGAATTTTTTGGAATTGCGATTCTCGGATTAACACGGTACCCTAGAGAGGATCATAACTTTTCATCTATGACAGAAACACTCGGAGGGCCTTCTCCCGAAAGCGGGGAAGGGAAAACACCAGAACGAACAGAGGATTCTAAACGCGCGCAAAGGGAAAGAAAAAAACAACGCAAGCGCGAAGAGAGAAGACAAAGAGCATTAGAGTCTCGACGGGGCACGACAGGGACTCCGCCCGCGCCGGATGTTTCCACACCTCCTGCACCGGCACCGGATAGTGCACCAACGATTGCTACTCCCGATACACGTCCTGCGGCGGATCCTGTTGCGCCGCCTGATGTCGTGGTAGTTCCTCCGCCAGATTTGCATAGACTTTCGCTTGATGATGAGGATGATGATGCCAGTGTAGCGGCTCCTTCGCCCGTGCCTCTTGCACCACCTATGACGCCACCGGACGTAGCTTCTTTTGATTTGGGTGCGACAGATCCAGACGCTCCTGATTTGCATTACGTTTTTCTTCCGGGAGAAAAGGGAATTGATGATAAAGCCGTGGGAGCGCTCAAGAAAGCGGGGAGAGGATTGGGATTTGCAGGCGTGGGCGTTTTGGGACTCCTGGGGCACGGGGTTCGCATCACGGCAAAAAAAACCCACCATGCGGTTGATGGTCTTCTCTATGTGTTGGAAAAATGGATGTATGATCACAGTGGATCCAAAACAACCATCCCTTGGAAATGGTTTACAAAAGAGCCTGAAGAACCGGAATATCAAAAAGCAAAAAAGCGTGCGGAAGAATTGATTAAACGCGGTACTGGAAAAGAAAAGAAAAAATAGAAAAACAAAATCAGGGCCTTACGGGGCCCTGATTTTATTTTCTTACTCGTTCTTTTTTGGTTTGAAACTTCCTTGAATTTCGATTCCTCCATCGGGTAAATTAATTTTTGTAATCCCTTTTTCTACAAACTGTCGTAAGACATCGCGTAATTGATTTTTTAGATCCTCTCTGGTGGCGTCAGAAGTAAGGATACCTTCTTTTTTTGCTGCACGGAGTGTGTCATCCCAAATGGAATTCTCCATTTCTTGACGTAAATCTTCTCCTGCTTGTTGCAGTTTTTCTCCCGTCATAGTCGTTACTTTATTAGTTACTTTGTTCGTTTAAATCGGGAAGGAGGACGTGCACGTTTTTTTACCAACAGTTCCATGGCTATTTCTTTTGTCACAGCCGAGGGTTCGAGTTTTTTTCCAAGTGAGGCATTGGTAATGCCGTCGGTGACATAGGGACCGAAACGTCCGGTCTTAAGAAGAATGGGTTTATGGGAAACGGGGTCTTCGCCAAACTCCGCAAGCGGGGTGAGAGCGGCTTGTTTTTGTGTGATGGCTTCTTGCACCAAGGTTTGCGCTTGTTCTTCGGTAATCGTCAAAAGATCAAAAGGAGGTTTGAGAGAAGTGGAAAGAAGTCCTGCTTTGAGATAAGGGCCAAAGCGGCCAAGGGTCGCAAAGATCGGTTCTCCTTCTTTTGTGTGACCCACCAAACGGGGAAGAGCCAAAAGCGCTTGCGCCTGATCGACGGTGAGCGTATCAAAGAAAAATTCTTTGGGAAGCGGAACGCGCTTGGGTTTGGGACTGCCTTTTTCTTTGTCTTCTTCTCCCAACTGCACGTAAGAGCCATAACGTCCCGAACGCACGCGAATATTTTTTCCCGTCGCGGGATCGGTTCCCAAAATACGATCTGGCAAAATATCTTCCCGTTTTAGGTCTTCCATCTTCTCGGTGATATTCTTGTGAAACGGTTCGTAGAACTGCTGCAGCATCGGAATCCATTCCATCTCACCATCGGCGACCTCATCCAAGTTTTTTTCCATGGTCGCGGTAAATTGATAATTGACGATATCGGGAAAATGTTGAACGAGCAGATCATTGACAATGCAACCGATATCGGTGGGCTTAAACTTTTTTTGATCATCGCGCTCCACATAGCCGCGATCCAAAATGGTGCTGATGGTCGGCGCATAGGTGGACGGTCGGCCGATTTCGTATTCTTCCAACACTTTGACCAAGGTGGCGTCCGAATAACGTGCGGGAGGTTCGGTAAAATGTTGGGTCGGCGTAAGAGAGGCGAGTGCCACAGGATCCCCGATCACCAAAGCGGGAATCCATTTTTCTTTGGTGGCCTGATAGACTTTCATGAATCCGTCAAAAAGCACGCTGTGACCTGTGGAGCGGAACACATACTCCTTTGCCGCGATATCCACACTGGTGCGTTCCACGCGGGCCGGAGGGAATTGAGAGGCAAGGGTGCGGCGCCAAATCAAATCATACAGTTTGACATGTTGCGCCTGAAGAGGAGCTTTCAGTTGATTGGGCGTGATCCGGAGATCGGTCGGTCGAATGGCTTCATGCGCTTCTTGTGCGCCTTTCTTTTTTGTTTTGTATTGCTTGGGACCGGTGGCATACGCGGCGCCGAATGTTTGCGCGATATATTGTTGCGCCTCACCTAAAAATTTATCAGCAAGCGTCAGCGAATCGGTACGCATATAGGTGATGCGGCCGGTTTCATAAAGATCCTGCGCAAGCTTCATGGTTTGCTTGGCGGAAAATCCCAACTTTTTGTTTGCTTCCATTTGCAAAGAGGCGGTGGTGAGCGGAACAGGAGGGGCTTTGGACACCTCTTGTTTTTCCACTTGAGAAACGTGATAGGTTGCACCTGTCAAATCTTGAAGAATCGCTTGCGCCTCGGTTTCATTTTTGATGAAAAGCTTTTCGAGTTTTTGTCCATGGGCGTGCGTGAGCTTTCCTTCAAACGTTTGCGCTTCTTTTTCAAACAGGGCATCAAGACTCCAATATTCTTCGATCTTGAAGGCTTCTCGTTCTCGCTCACGATCCACAACGAGTCGCACGGCGACCGATTGCACACGGCCGGCGGATAAACCGGAACGCACTTTGCGCCACAAAAGAGGGGAAAGTTCATATCCCACCAAGCGATCCAAAATACGGCGCGCTTGTTGGGCATTCACAAGACTCATATCAAGCCAGCGCGGATGGGCGAGCGCTTCTTCAATTGCGGATTTGGTAATTTCATGAAAGGTGATGCGCTTGGCTTTTGTTTCATCCAGATCCAGCGCTTGCGCAATATGCCAAGCGATCGCTTCTCCTTCGCGGTCACTATCGGTTGCCAGATACACCACGTCGGCTTCATCCGCCGCTTTTTTAAGAGCGGTCACCACCTTGCGACTGTCGGTGGGCACAATATACGTCGGCTTGAATTGATGCTCGACATCCACACCGGTTTTGCTTTTCGGAAGATCGCGAATGTGTCCGTAGGAAGAAAGCACGCGAAAATCTTTTCCTAAAAACGCGGAAATGGTTTTTGTTTTTGTGGGAGACTCGACAATGATGAGTTGCATAGTATGTGAGTGATCATGCGGGATCGCATTTTTTTCGTCAAGCCAGCAAGGTGACACGGATATAATATTGGCTTCCCATATGTTTTACAATTCCTTTCATTTCAAGCAGGGTCAGCGTGCTCGAAACTGCGGAAGCGGGAAGATGAGTTTCTTCGATAAGAACATCAATGTGTTTCGGATCCAAAGAAAGAAAAGAGAGAAGAGACGATTCTTCTTTTGTCGTGGGTTGATAGGTCTTGGCGGATATTGGCATTTCGACAAGCGTAGGAAAAATATCCGTGGGATCGCTGACCGGGATGGCTCCCATTTTGAGAAGATTATTCGGGCCTTCGCTCAAAAGCGAAGTGATGGGGCCCGGGACGGCATAGACGTCGCGTCCGGCATCAAGCGCCGCGCGCGCGGTGATGAGGGATCCGGATTTTTTGTGGGCCTCGATAATCAAGGTTCCCTGACACCATCCGGCAATGAGGCGATTGCGAAAAGGGAAGTGTTGTTTAAGCGGAGGAGTGCGCAGGGGAAATTCACTCACCACAGCTCCTCCTTGTGTGATGATCCGTTTTGCCAAAGGAAGATGTTCTTGTGGATAAAGCGTCGCATCATCAAGTCCGGAACCCAAAATGGCAATCGTGGTTCCGCCCGCGTCCAAAGTGACGGTATGCGCGAGGGCGTCGATGCCATAGGCAAGACCGCTGACAATCACAAGAGGAGATTGGGCAAGCGGTTCGATCAATCGCCTTACGACTTGTTTTCCATAAAGAGAGGGTTGACGAGATCCAACGACGGCCAAGGTTTGTCTGGCAGGATCGGGAAGTGTCCCGCGAACAAAGAAAAAAGGCGGCGGATCGTAAATGGTTTTGAGAAGCGATGGATAGAGTGGATGTTCAAAGGATACGATTTGGACGCCTTGAGCTTGAACATCTTCCCATTCTTTTTGCGGATCAATGGCGGAGCGTTCCTCGCAAAAAGCTTTCGCAATGGGGGCTTCGATACCGCAAGCTATGAGGGCATCGCGAGAAGCCTCAAACGCTTTTTGCATGGAAGGAAATCCTTGTTCCAATCGCCCAAGACGCAGGGCGCCAAACGGGCGAAAGCGCACAAGACCCAGCCAAAAGGGAAGATCTTCGGGAAGAAAAGACATATCTCAAAAAAAGATTCCAACAAGAAAACCGCCTTAGGCGGTTTTTTCGGAAAGATGGGTTAAGATTTCTTGGACAGCGGCGTCAAGAATCGTCGAGAGTTGTTGCTCTTCCTCCGGGCTCCAACGTTTTAACACCCATTCGTCCAAAGGGACGTCGGGAAACGCAGGACGGCCGATCCCGATGCGCAAACGAGCGATCGCCGTGCCGTTTGGAAAGAGTTCCAAAATGGATTGCATGCCATTGTGGCCTGCGGAAGAACCGCTTTCTTTATAACGCAACGTCCCAAAAGGAAGATCCGCATCATCATAGACAACAAGCAAATCTTCCGGACGCAGGGGAGATTGATGAAGAAGCGCTTGCACGGATTTTCCACTGACATTCATGAAGGTTTGAGGTTTGCACAAAATAATTTTTTCTCCTTCAAAAAGATGTTCCGCGATTTCAGCTTGAAGTGATGTTTTGTTGCGAAACGAAAGCTGCCATTGTTTTGCCAGTGCGTCAAGCACTAAAAATCCCATATTATGACGAGTGTGTTTGTAAGGGGTGCCGGGATTTCCAAGACCTATCAAGACTTTCATAGAAAGCGAACTTACAATAAAAAACAAAATTTTTTATCTTCGGCAACCACCCCTAGCCCCTCCTTAGAAAGGAGGGGGATCACGTTCATCCTCCCCCTTTCCAAGGGGGAGATAGAGGGGGTTGCCGAAGTTTGATCCATTAAGAAGAAACAGCACCGGCGGCTCGTGCATGAAGACGAATCGGAGTGCCCTTAAAAGAAAATCGGAGGCGGAGTTGATTTTCGAGATAATGGAGATACATTTCGTGGAGCGCATCCGCGCGTCTTGCTTTGACAGTCAACATAAAACGCGGAGGACCGGACTCTGTTTGCTGGAGGTCAATGAGTTTTGGAGGTTTAACATCACGGTTTGCCGGAATAGGACGGCGATGCTCGGTGGCTTTTCGCAAAAAATCCACCAGCTCCTCATGAGGAATGATTTGCAAACGATTTTTTTGCACATCCTCGATCATCTCGTAAATGTTTTGGACGCGCTTGGTGGTTTTGGCGGAAACGAACAGTTGAGGAGCCCAGGTGAGGAAAGGAATGGAATCCTTAAGATAGTCCTCGTATTCATTGATCGTCGAGGTTGTTTTTCCCTCCACAAGATCCCATTTGTTTACCAAAAAGATGAGCCCGGCATTGGTGTCTTTGAGAAGTCCGGCCAAGGTGCGTTCTTGATTGCCAAAGGGTTCGGAAGCATCAAGGATAAACAACACGACGTCGGCTTTTTGAATGGTGCGCAAGGTGCGTTCCACACCCGCCTCCTCAAGCCCGCCGGTTTTACGAATTTTTTCTTTTTTGCGAATGCCGGCCGTATCAATGAAGAGATAGGCTTTTCCATCATGATCGATAAGAACATCATTGGGCTCCCGAGTCGTGTGAGAAATGGAGCTGGTGATAAAGCGTTCTTCTCCCACCAAAGCATTGAGCAAGGTGGATTTGCCCACATTCGGTTTTCCAATGACGGCAATGCGTGTTGCCGCCACACTCGCTTGTTCCCCGGGAGGTTTTTGAAGCGCAATCAATTTTTCATAAATTTCCTCCAGAAGATCTCCGACCCCATTGCCTTTGAGAGCGGAAATGGGAATCGGAGCGGGAAGTCCCAGGAGTCGCCACTCGGCTTCGTGAGCATTGGCGCGATGTCTCATGGTTTCCGCTTTGTTTCCCACGACAATGATGGGGGTGGATTGATGGCGCAGGAGGGTGGCCAATTCGATGTCTTGGGGAAGCGGATCATGTTGGAGATCCACCAAAAACAAAATAAGATCCGCTTTTTTTATCGCTCTTTTTGTTTGGATGACGATCCCCTGATGAATTTCATTTTGAAGATCTCCATCAAGACCTCCGGTATCAATGACACGAATCACTTTGCTTTTCCAAAGACATTGACCTTCTTTCCAATCGCGGGTAGTGCCGGCGACACGAGAAACCAACGCTTTGCGTTCTTCCAGAAGACGATTAAAAAGGGTGGATTTTCCCACATTGGTGCGACCGACAAGGACAACCGTAGGGAGAGAAGAAGTCATATTAGATGGCAGAGAGGGGATCGGGAGAGGTCGCCCCTAAAATAATAAGAAAGTCGAGAGAAGATTCGGTGGCAAGCGTCGGAAGGGTGTCGGTCAGAGAAGACAATTCTTTTTGGGTGAGAAGAGATCCGGTCCCTATCCATCCGGAAGGAGAAACGATCAGATCGGTGTTGACCGTCTCCCGGATGGTTTGCAGGGCCTCGGGTTTTGCGCCATTGGTAAAGTCGTAGACGACCGTATAGGTATAATCACGCTCAAGAGCATTACCTATTTTTAAAACAACGATGTCTTGTTCATCAAGTTTTTGCGATGTGGAGGAAGCAAGGCCGGTTACCAGAGTGCCATTTTGGATTTCTACTTTGATGGCATTGGGGTCATTGGTCATTAAAACAGCATTGCTGGTGAGACCTTGAGTGGCGATTTCTTCATCAGAGAGAAAAATATACGCCGCCATGGTTTGAATCGGCCGCCAGTCATTATTTTTTGGAAGAAGGACATAGGCTCCATCCAAGATGGTGGCATATAAAGGAGAGGATTCGGAAGTATCGAGGACATGGGAAGCGATTTTGGACGTATCCACAGAACGTAAGTTTTTTGCCAGTCGCACAATTTCCCACACCGAAAGATTGGTGGCGATATTGTCATCAAGGGTGTTTAAGATGCTGCTGATGCGAGAAGGATTGAGAAGAGTGGAGGCGGAGAAAATTTTATTTTTGATGGCAACAAGCACCTGTTGTTGTCGACGACTGCGGGCAAAGTCGGAAGATTCTCCATTGGTGCCATGACGAGAGCGAACAAACTTGAGGGCGGTCTCTCCATCCATTTTGGCCCACCCCTGTTCAAAAGAAATAGTTTCAAAGCGACAGTCATAGGTGGGAACGACAGTTTCGGAGACAACGGTTGTTTCTTCTCCTTCCGTTTGCGCGCTCTCCGGATTTTCTATGGTTGTTGTGGTGCCGCACTCTGCCGTTTCCATACCCAAGGTGGGATATTCATAGTCGGCAAAGGCTTGCTCTACATAGACGTCAATACCTCCAAGGTCATCAATCATTTTTGCAAAACCGTCAAAGTCTACACGGACATAATAATGCACAGGCTGTCCGAGAATATCCTCAACCACCGTGGAAGCAAGGGCGGGTCCGGATCCTTCGGCGTCCATTTCGCCATAAGCATTGGCATGATTGATTTTGTACCAGCCATAACCCGGGATGGGGACGGACAGATCGCGAGGAACCGAGATGGCCCCTACGGTATTTGTGGAAGGTTGCCAGCTTGCAAAGATCATGGTGTCGGAAAGTTGAGGGCCCTCGTGGCCTTCTCCTCCAACACCAAGGATCAAAATGTTTACGCGATCCTCAGATTCCCCGTTTAACTGGCGCTCTCCCGTGCCCACCATTTGACTCAACGTGGAAAAGAAAGAGAACGGAGTGTTGGCTGTGTTTGTGGTAGTAACTTGATAAGAAAAAGCCGCGCTTAAAACGGCGCAAAAAACCAAAGCGGCCAAGAGAAATTTTCCATAAACAAAAAAAGGCTGCCTGCGGGTCGTATCAAGTTGGTATTTTTGTCGCAAAAGATCCACTTTGATTTTTTCCATAGCGTGTAAACTAGGGATATCATAGCAAAAAAGAGCGATTTTTCAAGCGGAGATTTACGGAGGTTTATGCGCCCATAATTCGTTGATCTTCGTGTTTCCTTGTGTTATCGTTTCTGGCGCAAGGACGCATAGCTCAGTTGGTTAGAGCGCTACCTTCACACGGTAGAGGTCCGTGGTTCGAGTCCACGTGCGTCCACCAAATTTGATTTGCCGAAGAAGTTGCCTCGGGGCTTCGCCCCTCGGCATTGGTTTCCGCCAAGAAATTCCAGGGGGTTTTGAATTCCGCCAAAAGAATTCCCGCCGAAAGTCGGCGGTTCGAGCCGATGGAAACAAGAAAATCTCTCATCCGTGAGGGATTTTCTTGTTTAGAGAGATTTTCGGCTTGGTTGGCTTCAATAATCCAGTTTCGCATGAGTTCGAGCCAATGATTACCTTTCCGCTCAAAATCAGATAACTTCTCCTCAATTGTTTTCTTTTCCGCCATTAAAACATTCTTTTTCTCTTGATACTCGACAAGTTCCAACGCCTCGCCAAGATATGCGTCCGTCAGTCGTTCGAGGCGTGTTTTAATGGCGGAAATACTATCGCGGAGATTTTGAGCGAAAAGGTCTGATGAGTGGCGGGATTCCTTATTCTCATTCTCCAGTTTTGCTAAAAACTTTTCCCGCCACTCATCGGGCAAAGAAACTTTTTGACAAAGATTTTTCACTTGTTCAGTTAGTGCCTCCTCCCGCAAAAAGCGGTTTTGCGAACACTTGCGGGTTTTGCTCTTGAAAGTGCAATGATAGTAGTGATATTTTAAACCGCTCTTTTTTATTTTACGCTCCGCCGTTATCGCATACCCGCATTCTCCGCAAGTCGCAAAACCGAGGAATTGAAAATTCTTTGGCCCTCGCTTTTTGCGGGGTTTCCCATTCTGAACAAGTGCGTTTTGGATTTGGTCAAAAAGTTTCTTTGCAATCATTGGCTTATGCGAACCCACATGCACCTCGCCACGATATTGAAAATGTCCGTAGTAAAAAGGATTTTTCAAAATATGTTCAATACTGGCGAGGTGCAGAGGTTTACCTGTCTTGCCAACCAAGCCAAGAGAAAACATTTTGCGCTGAATTGCTGTGAGCGTGTATTCGCCGGTAGCAAAAGCCCCTAACGCTTCCCTTACTTTACTAAATGTCTTTTTGTCCGGCTCAATCGTTCGCAAACGAGGTTCATTGAAATATCCGAGAGGGGCTTTTGCCGAGAGTTCACCACGCCTAATTTTCTGGCGAATACCACGCAAAATGTTTTCTCTCAAATTGTCGGTGTAATACTTTGCTTGTCCGAAGGCGACACTCAACATAAATTTTCCTTGCGGTGTCGCCTCGAACCAGAAAGTAGGGAATTTTAGCGCAACAATCTTTTGCGTATCCACTAAGTAAATTACTCTGCCACCGTCAATCGAGTTTCTTGCTAATCTATCGGGATTCCACGCTAAAATTCCCTGTGCATTGCCTTTTTCAATTTCGCCAAGCATTTCATTGAAAATCACTCTGCCCGGCTCTTTGGCGGTTTTGCTCTCGTAAAATTCTTTTTCAACGAAAAGATTGTTTTGCTTGGCGAATTCCCGAAGCTCTGTAAGCTGTGCCTCAATAGACAAAACTTGGCGTTCTTCGTCCTCTGATGATTTGCGACAATATATAAAATATTTGATCATAGCTTCGGGAATTAAATTGATAAAGGCATTGCACTTACACCGACAATTTCTAAAAATCTCTCCTCATCGGCTTTTGCGCCTTTGGCGCAATCCAAACTTCGTTTGGGAACCGCCGACTTTCGGCGGGAATTCTTTTGGCGGAATTCAAAACCCCCTGGAATTTCTTGGCGGAAACCAATGCCGAGGGGCGAAGCCCCGAGGCAACTTCTTCGGCAAATCAAATTTGGTGGTGTTTGTTTGAAAAAGTCAGAACCCATTTTGCGGAGAACCCCCAATGAGGAAGCCAGCCCCGCCACTGCTCGACAAGCTCGCCACACCACAGAAAAATACTCTTTGCTCTTTTCATTTTGCGCGCGCCGGATTTCTTTTTCTTTTAATGAAAAGAGTATTTTTCTGTGGTGTCTTGCAATGAATTGCAAGGTGGCGGGACTGGCCTCTATCTTTCGCAAGAACACGGCGGAATTCCCCCCAAACCCCCCTTCCGCCGTGTTCTTGCGGGGACGGGACGGGAACGGAAGCAGGCGGGCAAAAATTCCTTCCCCCCAACCCCCTCCCTTTTTGCCCGCCTGCTTGGGCTTCGCCCCCAAAACTTTTTGACTGACGGATTTTTCGGACAAGTTCATAAATACATTATATCCTGATTTGGGATTATACCGCAATAGGATATATCATACAAGCAAGTATGAACAAGTCTGTTTACTCCAAAGACTACAAAGAAATCATAGAACGCTTGAGAACAGCGCGTGTTGAGGCTGGGCTTGCCCAGCAAGAGGTTGCCGACAAACTAGGTAAACCGCAGTCTTACATTTCAAAAATTGAGTCTGGTGAAAGACGGCTTGATGTTGCTGAAATAAAGAAATTTGCCGTGATCTACAAAAAAGATATCTCCTTTTTCATAAAATAATATGGCAAATAAGAAATTATCAGCAGTTGAAAGAAACGCCGAAATATACCGAATACTCTCCGGATTTTTAAAGGATAAGAAGGTGGTAGCGCAGTTTTCAGCCCCCTTTGATTTAAAAGAGGTGGAATCTCTGTTTCAAACTTCGATATGGGGACACAGGGAAATTATCCTCACAATCATCATGGCGAGGCTTCTTGATTCAAAATTCAAGGCCTCGGAAAATTTTTATGCTTGCAACCCTCGTTCGATCTTTGAGCAACCAATCAGAAAGGCCCTCCGGGAATACGGTATTCCTCACAGAAAATCAGGGCCACTAAATGTTGCAAAGAACAGTAAGAAAATAAATCGTGACTGGGCAACCGATAAGCATGGTGGCGAAATTGCGATGAATGTCGTAAAAATAGTAAAGAAAATTGAATCGGTTTCAGAGGATGCGCTTAAAAAATTTGCGTCGGTGTATGTAACGCGTTACAAGCAAGAAGCGAAGCGTATTAAAGAAATGGAAGTAAATTTACCTCCTCAAGAAAATCCGATTCACATTTCCAAATTGTGCATTGATCTAATTGATTCCGTACCGGATGGCGGAGCCACCCCACAAATCATTGTTGGTCTGCTCATGGAAGCAATGAACAAAGACAGAAAGAACCCTGTAATAGTTTCCGGTCATCGAGATAGTGTCTCAACGACTAACACGACGAGTAAGAAGCCGGGAGATATTATTGAAAAAATCAATGGCACTTCCGAGTTAATATATGAGGTTACTACAAAGAAATTTAGCGATGATAGACTTATAGAATCGCACGAGGCAGTAATGGATTATGACCAAACCCTCAAGGATGTGTTCGTTATCTGTAGACCACAAGATGTGCCAGAAACTTTAAGCAACAGAGGCACTTCGTATATCATGGCCACAACGCAGTATCGCGAGTTAGCCTATTATTTCATCAATATTTATGACTATATCCAGTCAGCTATTCTTTTTCTAACACCAGAGGGCAGAAAGTTTTTCTACGAAGAATTGGTTGCTTATGTGAACAATACCAACACGGCAGAAAAAGTGAAAAAGTATTTCAAGCAATGGCACTCAGAAAATAATACTCCCTTATAATCCCTCGCTACTCAGAACATCTTGAAGGGCTGCGCCAACAGCATACGCCAACTCACAGGGAACGGCGTTCCCGATTTGCGAGTAGATAGAATTTTGTTTCCCAGCAAATTTATAATCTTTTGGAAAAGATTGAATCCTCGCCGCTTCCTCAACAGTAATTCTTCTCAAATAACTTGGAGGAGTTACATTTTCGGGTCTTTCACCCGCCCATAATTTCCCGTGGTAGTTTTCTATCCAACTCTCTTCTCCGTTAAAAACCTGATTTTCGTCAATAATAGGAGTTCTATTGCCCCCCATTGAAGCAGGAAGAGTATTTGAATATCCGTCTGCATCAATTGGTCGCCCCGCTCCATTAAAAATCATTCCCGCATAAGCCGATCTCCTCAATATCGGTTCTCGGGCGAGGGTGATTTTAGCTCTACAAACTTTTTGATTTTTTTCTGTTCCGATTGGTCCAAGCTCACTAAATAATTCTCTGATGGGTGATGCTCTTTTTTGGTATTTCTTTAGATATTCGGAAAAACCAGTCATGCTCTTTGCGATACTGCTAGTATTTTTTATACCAATAAAAAACATTCTTTCTCTTTTTTGAGGGACACCATAATCAGTAGCATTCAAAAGAACAAGTTCGGTGAAGTCGTAGCCGAGCGAGCGCGCCCTACTAAACAAGGCATTTCTAACTGATGCCCATTTATCCAACACCGCCAAAGCTTTTACGTTTTCTAATATAAAAGCTTTGGGCTTAACTTTTTCTACGACATCCATAAAGCTGAATATCAACTTGCTCCGTTCATCGTTTGGATCCATTTTTCCCGCAACAGAAAATCCTTGGCATGGAGGGCCACCAAATACAAGATCAATATTTTTAAATGAATCTAGCCTTTCGATAAAATTTCGTATATCTCCGCACTCTATTTCACCTTCATGATTCAGTCTATATGTTTCGCAAGCGTCCGCGCCTATTTCGTTCGCCCAGACAACATCAAAACCAGCGCGGGAAAACCCCACATCCATTCCACCCGCTCCCGTAAATAATGAAATTGATTTTCTTTTCTTCATAAAATCTATAATCCTATTTTAGCATATCTTAATACTCTCGCCTAAGTACACCAACGACCTTACCTTGTATCTCCACATTCGTTTCGTAAAAAGGCTTCATATATTTATTCGCTGGAACGAGTTTTATGCGTTTTTTCTCGCGATAAATCTTTTTCAAGGTAACCGCGTCTTTATCTGGCAAATACGCAACCGCCTTTTCTCCATCATCAACTGTTTGCTGTTCACGAACAATCACAATGTCGCCGTCCGATATGCCCTCCTCAATCATACTTGTTCCGGTAATTTTCAAGGCGTAGTAATTTGCACCCCTTGAAAGCATACTCCGTGGGACTTCTATTGGTTCGGGATTTCTGATCGCCTCAATCGGCCCTCCGGCGGCAATAAGTCCCATGAGTGGAATTTCTACCAAATCTCTTTTTTGATCGTTGAACGCTTGAATTGAACGCCTTTTGCCTTTATCCGCAGAAAGCAAATTTTTCTTTCGCAAATAGGAAATGTGTTGGTGAATTGTTGGAATAGAAACCCCAAAATTCTTGGCTATCTCGCCAAGAGAGGGAGAGTAGTCTTTCTCCCTTTGAAACTTTGTAACGAATTGTAGAATTTCGGCTTGCCGTTTTGACGGCTTGCCAGCCCCCATTGACTTCTTTTCCATACTTAGAGTATACTACCTAAAGATAACCTAAACAAGAGAAGTTATCCCCAGATTACAAATTAACCAAAAAACCATGCCCAAATTTAACAGAACCCAAAAATTCACAAAAGCAAATATCGCCAATGTTCCCCAGGACAAGGCAATCATTTACAAGATAAAAAGTAAGAGCGGAGAAAACCTTTATACGGGGATTGCTGGTCGCGGTCGCTCGCAAGATCGGTTGATAGAACACAAGGATATTAAGAAAGAACAAATCCCTGAGGGAACAAGATTCCAATATGCCCAAGTGAAAACAAAAGACCGTGCCCATCAAATTGAGAAAGCAATTATCAAAAAAGAACAGCCCGAACATAACGAACAGCATAAATAATATGGCAAAAACCAAATACATTGTTTTCACAGCAAATGTTCAGCCTATTACATCTGCTAAACTTAGGCAGGTAATCACTGACTGTATAAATCAAAAGTATGAAGAACTTTATTTTTTGATTTCTTCCGGTGGTGGAGACGTATTCGAAGGTTTAAGTTTAGCGGCTTATATAAATGCACTTCCAATGAAAACGGTAATGCATAATATAGGCCAAGTTGATTCGGTGGCAACTGCTATTTTTGCTAGTGGCAAAGAAAGAATTGGGAGTAAAAATGCTTCCTTCATGTTTCATGGTGTTTCTATGAATTTAGAGAAAAGTAGTTTAGCCGAATCTCAATTAAAAGAATTGTACAATAGTTTAAAAAAATTAAAGGAAGACATTGCAAAGGGTGTTAGTGCTTATGCTGGCATAGAGCTTTCAAAAATTCAGGAGTTAATGATTGAAGGGGGTGTGACATTAACTGCAGAAGAAGCAAAAACTAAAGGATTCATTTCCAACATTGCAGAACCAACTATCCCCGCTAACGCCGATATTATAAGTATCAGTAATGGGTAATCATTATTAAAAAATCCGTCAGTCAAAAAGTTTTGGGGGCGAAGCCCAAGCAGGCGGGCAAAAAGGAAGGGGGTTGGGGGGAAGGAATTTTTGCCCGCCTGCTTCTGTTCCCGTTCCGTTTGAGCAAGAGAAAAGCGGAAGGGGGGTTTGGGGGGAATTCCGCTTTTCTCTTGCGAAATCAAAATGAGGCCAGCCCCGCCACCTGCTCGAATACTTGGAGGGCAGAACACCACAGAAAAATACTCTTTTCATTAAAAGAAAAAGAAATCGGGCGCGCGCAAAATGAAAAGAGCAAAGAGTATTTTTCTGTGGTGTGGCGAGCTTGTCGAGCAGTGGCGGGGCTGGCTTCCTCATTGGGGGTTCTCCGCAAAATGGGTTCTGACTTTTTCAAACAAAC
>Ga0265296_1000992_pt1 | contig 35871 bp, 26 predicted proteins | sample MunlanPumphouse1_FD_189073 | JGI IMG/M metagenome (GOLD analysis project Ga0265296, IMG submission 189073) | Groundwater microbial communities from a municipal landfill in Southern Ontario, Canada - Pumphouse #1 | ecosystem: Environmental > Aquatic > Deep subsurface > Groundwater | place...
GTTAAAACCAGGTTAACCACCATGAAAGCGGCCGGAAAACAGAATAATCAGAATAAAAAAGAAGAAGAGCCGGAAGTCTTCGGAGCTAATTTAGGCAAGACCGACCAAAGGATGGAACTCTCTGAACCGGTTAAGCCGGAGGCTCAAGCGCAAGTTCAGCCAGGCCCGGTCGCCACGACTACCAAAGAAAATTTAAACAGTCCGGACAAGGCCTTGGAAGAAGCGGATAAATTGTTTGACGAAAAAAATTACAACGGCAGTATAGATAAGTTAGAACAAGTCAATCAGCTGATAAATAACGGCTCCGGCCAGGTTAAAGGCGCGAGCGAGACAGCGACGAGTACAAAATAAACTGTCATTGCGAACCCTGTAATTACCCCTTGTCTGTCATTGCGAGGAGCGTTCGCGACGAAGCAATCTCACGGACAATTTAGATAGAATAAACCTTCATCGCAGGAACAACCTATATTTTTAATAAATAGTACGTTAGATTGCCACGTCGACCCATCCGCCTCCGCCAGTTGGCGGATGGCGGAACAGGTCTCCTCGCAATGACAATACTAACATTTAGTGCCGGTTAGAAAGTTATGATGTAAATCATAGCTGTCTAATCCGCATTAAGCGGATTGCGGTAAAACCAAAAAGGTCGATCTGCGTTCGCCAGCCGGCGAAGCAAGAGGTTTTATCAAATTAATTAATCAACTTGCTTTTTAAATTTTAAAGTTTCACGATTGATCATCGCGGGCTAACAAGCAAATCAGCAAGCTAACCCCCCACGCTTATGTTAATAAGTCGGGAGGTGAATTATCCATGCAATTTGCCAACCCCGCGCGCTTACTAATATAAGCGTGGGGGAGGCGGGATTCCGGTTGATTTGCTCTAAACTAATTTAAAAAGCGAGTAGCCCCCATACGGGGGTAAAGGACCTATGTTAAATATAAATTATTTAACAGGGTAAAAAATTTCTATGGAAAGATTTAAGAAAATCTTTGCCGCTGGCGTAATTTTCGTCACCGTTCTATCAATGAGCGTAGTTGTGGCCCCCGCGGGCGCGACCGCTTCTGCCGGTGACTTAATCAAGATGGCCGGACTTTCGTCCGTCTATTACTTGGCTGCTGACGGTAAAAGATATGTTTTCCCTAATGAGCAAACTTATTTTGCCTGGTACGGCGATTTCTCCGGAGTTGTGACTATTCCTCAAAGCGAGTTAGAGTCATATCCTCTTGGAGCTAACGTCACTATTAGGCCAGGAACTAAATTAGTTAAAATTACTACTAATCCGAAAGTTTACGCTGTGACCTCAGGCGGCACTTTAGTGGCTATTCCTGATGAAGCCACGGCCGCTACTTTATACGGATCAACCTGGAATAAGAGAATCGTTGATGTGCCTGATGCTTTCTTTACTAACTATAAAGTCAGCACTGGCGTCGTTAGCGCGACCGCTTATCCAGCCGGCAGTTTAGTGAAGTTTGGAACTTCAGCCGATGTTTTTTACATCAATGCTGATGGTACGGCTTCAAAAGTTGCTAATGAAGCGGCTTTAACTGCCAACAGATTCAAGATGGCTGATGTTATTACCGCCACCATTGCCAAACCGACCGAAGGCGCCGCTATTGCGGCCGCTGTCGGAACCTTGACTGACACTTCGTCAGGCGCGGGCGGTTCAGCTGGCGCGGGTACGGGCGTAACTGTAGCTTTGGCTTCAGATACTCCGGCTTCAGCCACTGTTATTACTAACACCACTGCGACAACCGGAAACGGCCAGGCAGGAGTTGCCTTTACTAAGGTTAACTTTACCGCGGCCGCGGATGGCGATGTTAAAGTGACTAATTTGAAGTTTAAGAGGTCAGGCATTTCAGCTGATGCTGACGTTGAAAGCCTTTATCTTTATGAAGGCACGACCAGATTAACCGCTGAAGCTTCAGTCTCTTCAAATTATGTTACCTTTAATAATGCTTCCGGCTTATTTACGGTTACCAAAGGTACGACTAAAGGTATTACCTTAAAAGGTGATATGCTTTTTAGCGCTACTTCAGGTAAAACCATTGGTTTTAGCTTAAACGCGGCCACGGATGTAACCACTAACGGCGCGGCCGTAAGCGGTTCTTTCCCGATGGCTGGCAATTTAATGTCAACCGCCAATGCCACTGATTTAGGTAAATTAACGGTTACTTTAACTTTCCCAACAGCTGCTCAAACAGTTGATCCAGATACCAAAGAAGCTGAAGTGGCGAAGTTCACTTTTGCCAGCTCCGAGCAGGCTTTAAGTGTTGAGAAAATTGTCTTAACCGAAATCGGCAGCGTGCAGACCGACGATCTGGCTAACTTTAAGCTATTGGATCCGGCCGGCACGGTTATCGGCACGGTTGCCGCTATGAATTCTAGCTACGAAGTTATCTTTGATTTAAGCGCCAAACCTTATGCCATAGCCAAAGGCACGTCAAAGATTTTAAGCCTAAGAGCTGATATTGTAAAAGGTTCAACCAGAACTTTCTACTTCTCGGTTCAGAATAAATATGATTTATTGGTGAAGGATACTAGCTACAATGTCTATGTTCAGCCTTATTCAGCTGGTAGCTGGACAGTGATTACTCAAGCTGCCGCCGCCGATAAATTCACCATTAACTCCGGCTCTTTATCCATTAACCGCGCGACTGCTGCTCCATCCGGTAATATTACCTTGGACGGCACTAGCGTGACTGTTGGTGAATGGGATTTCAGAGCTTCCGGAGAAGACATGAAAGTTAAAGACCTAACTATCACCGCTACTACTGTTTCTTCAAGACAGGGCGGTTTGGATAATGGCAAGGTTTATGTTGACGGCGTCCAGATGGGTACCACCAAGGATTTAACCGAAGCTACGGGCATTACTTCCTGGGGTTTTGGCTCGTCTTTCGTGGTTAAGGCCGGCGTTACGGCTAAAGTAAAAGTAATAGCCGACATTAAGACTACTACTTCAACCAGTTATGCCAACGCCAACACTGTGCGAGTTTCGATAACCAGCACTGCTTCCGGTATTCAGAGAGTAAGTTCTCTGACTTATCAGGATGCGATTACCGCGGTTAACGGAACGGCCGCCGTTTTGACTATCTCGGCTGCCGGTATAGCCGTTTCTAAGTCTTCAGGTTTTGGTAATCAGACCATAATCGCCGGCTCTAATGGCGTTAAATTAGGTTCATTCTTAATTACCGCCGGAGCCGCTGAAGGTGTTAGCGTGTCTTCTATTACCGTAGCTTTGTCTACCGATGAAGCCGCGACCGTAACTAATATGTATTTGAAGGATAGCACTGGCGCGACTGTTGGCGAAGCCAAGAACGTTCCGGGAACTTCGAATATTTATTCTATTTCCCCGAATATTGCTTTGGCCGCTAATGCTTCAAAGTTAATTGATCTTTATGGCAATGTAAAATCCGGTTCAAACGCCGGATCTTGGATTGCTAATATTGATGCAGATGGCAGCGGAGTAATTACCGGTAATGCGGTTTCCGCGGCTGCGGCAGATGTTCAGACTATGACCGTAGCCTCTAGTGGCACTTTAACCGTTGTTAACGGCAGTATGCCTGACGCGGCTATCGTTTTGGCCGGTTCAGCAGCTAATTACGTGGCTGAATATTCGTTTAGCGCGGTTAACGAAGGCTTTACAGTTGATAAGGTGGCCTTAAAAGTTAGCAATAACTTTGCCACTTCAACCGCGGCCGTAACTCTAAGCTATAAAGATAAAGCTGGAGCTACTAAGACGACCGACGGCATGTTTATCGCCGGTACCGAAACTAACGCTACGGCGACTTTCACCGGCTTGACTATGTATGTTCCGGCCAATGGTGATACCACTTTAAAGGTTTATGTCTCTATGGCCAGTCTTTCGTCTAACGGTGTTTCTGGCGCTAATAGCACAATTAGCCTTGATTACAATGAAGGCTTTAATGCTACTGGTGATTCAGGCACAGCCGATACGAGTGCTGCTGACGCTGATTTGGCCAGCAATTCTTTCTACAACAGAAAGAGCAAGCCGACGTTTGCCAAGCAGACTTTAACCGGAGCTCCTACTACCGGCACTGCTTTGTACAAGTTTACTGTGGTAGCCGATAACGCGGGCAATATTGAGATTAAGCAGTTAGCTTTCACCGTAACCACTAATGGCTGCGATGTGGCCAGCCTTTATCTCTATAAGCCAAGCTCTGCTACTCAGATAACCGATACTGCGATTAGCCCGCTTACCGAGGGAGGCACCGTTGCCTTAATAGTTGGCGCTATTGATAGCGATATTCTGACTATCGGCACAACTGCTGAAACTTATGAAGTCAGAGGCACGGTTACCAACTACAACTCGGCTAATGCTGATAGCGTAGCTATAAAGTTTACGCTGGATGCAGCCGCGGTGGCTAACGGCACTGCTTATGCTAGAGGCGCTAGTGACATTACTAGTCCGGCCGCAGGCGCCGCTGACCAGTATAATGTTTGGTCTGATAGATCAGGCGTTTCCGGCGTGCATACGACCGCGACCGCTGATTGGACCAACGGCTACTTGCTAAAGGGCATGGGCGATACTCAGCAACTTCCGTAATCCGCTTATAGTAATTGTTGAATTCAGATATACCAAAGCGCCCCTCCGGTTTATCCGGAGGGGTTGCTTTTTGTTAAGAAAATAGGTATGATTTTAAAGTTCCCCTCCTTAATAAGGAGGGGAAAAAGGGGAGGTAAATACCCCACCCCACCCTCCCCTTATAAAGGGTAGGGACAAGATGAAGGGGAGGTTATGACAAAATTATACAACTTAAAATATTTAACAAAAACCAGGAAATTTTTAAGAAGCCAACCTGTAAAAGCCGAATGGTTAATGTGGTCAAAATTAAAAAGAAAACAGTTGGGTTATAAATTTCGCAGGCAGTATAGCGTCGGTATTTATATCATAGATTTTTATTGTCCGGAATTAAAACTAGTGGTTGAAGCGGACGGCGCTACCCACAGTAGTAGTAAAGAAATTGTTTATGATAAAAATAGAGAAGAATATTTAAAAAAATTTGGCATTAAAATAAAACGTTATAATAATCTAGAAATTTTTAATAATTTAGAAATGGTTGCTAGCGATATAAAAAATTATTGCGATAAAATAAAAATACCCCCTCTTAATCTCCCCCTTGTAAAGGGGGAAAATAAAATTTATGAAAAATAATAAAATTATAATTATTGCCTGCCTGGTTTTAATTATCGCGGCTGGCGGTTTTTGGTATTTTAATAAAAATGACAGCGGCAATAACAAAAAACAAGAAAAAATCGCTTTTATTACCGGCTTTGTTTTGCTTGATGATGAAAAAAGTTTAATTTGGAACGAAGTGGTGCAAATCGGCGATGACGCGCGCGCTCAATTTGAAAAAAAATTAACGGAAATTAAGGCTGATTTAGTTACGGCTAAAGAAAAAGAGCAGAGGCTGGCCGATTATAATAATTTAGCGATTTATGAAAAATATTTAGGCAATTACCGCGAAGCTTATAACGCTTATTTAGAGTCTTTAAAATTGGAAAGCCAGGCCAGAATAACTTGGCAGAATTTCGCCGACGTTTTATTGAAGATGAAAGCTTTTAAAAGCGCGGAAATGGCTTATAAAAAGTCTATTAAATTAAATAAATATATCCCGGAAAGCTATGTTAAATTAGCTGATTATTATAAAACGGTGGGCGATAGCGCGAAAGTCGAAGCGACTTATAAAACCGCGATTGAAACTATTAAAGAAAGCATGGAAAGCGATACGCTGGTTTTAGACGTTTACGCCGAATGGCTGGCCGGAGAAAAAAGATATGATGAGGCTATAAAAATTTATCAGGAGTTGATAATAAAACAGCCGGGGAATAAAGAAGCGATTGAAAGGAAGATTGAAAATTTAAGGAAGTAATAATCAGTGTCATTGCGAGCTTCTGGAAGAAGCGAAGCAATCTAACGGACACATATTTTAGATAAAAGTTTATTGTTCGTGAGATTGCTTCGTCGCTAACGCTCCTCGCAATGACAGAAAAACACATGCTTGAATTAAAGTTAGAAAAATATACTCGAATTTTACTATACCTCGTGCCGTTTCTGGCCTTGATTTTTGTTGAAGGCTTTTATTTCCCTTTTGTTATTACTAAAACGGTTTTTTTCCGCTTAGTCCTGCAGCTCGGCTTAAGCTTTTATTTTTTGCTTTTAGCTTTGAATTTTAAAAAATACCGGCCTCGCTTTAACTGGCCTCTGGCACTGGTGGTTATTTTTTTCTTAATTCAGCTCGCGGCCGCGATTTTCGGCTTGGATTTTTATAAAAGCTTTTGGTCTGATTTTGAGAGAATGGAGGGCGTAGTCAGCCTGATTTATTTGGCGGTTTATTTATTTTTATTGCAAATATTTTTACGCGATAAAAAAGACTGGCTGTTTTACGTTCGATTAATTTTAATCTCCAGCGTTTTAGTTTCTTTATACGGCTTAGCGCAAAAATTCAGTATTATACCGGTTTTTGAGTCCGGCATCGGGCGCGTAACTTCGACTATCGGTAACGCGGCTTTTTTAGCCGGCTACCTGCTCGTCGCCGTCGGTCTGGGGATTTATTATTATTTTAATGAAGCTAGGCAAAATTATAAATATCTGGCGCTGGCGGCTACCGGCTTGAATTTAATCGTGCTTTTATTAACTTCAACCCGCGGCGCGATTTTAGGCTTGGCCGCAGGCGTGTTGGTTTTTTTAATCTTAAACGCCATTTTTCTCTCCGGTCAAGTCCGTAAAAATTCTTCTATAATTTTACTGGCTGTTGTTTTAATTTTTAGTTCTTTTTATTTTTTCCGGTCAAATTTCGCCGGTTCAAAAATAGAATTTCTTAATAGAATGGCGACGATTTCCGTCTCTGATGGTTCGGTTAATAATCGTTTAGTAGTCTGGCGCATGGCATTGAAAGATTTTAAATTTCATCCCGTACTCGGCGTCGGCATGGAAAATTTTGATATTATTTATAATAAATATTATACGCCGGATATTTCGGAAAATTGGTTTGACCGCACGCATAATGTTTATTTAGATCAGCTGATGGCCGGCGGCGTTCTCGGTTTAATCGCTTATCTCGTGATTTTAGGTTATTTATTTTATTTATTGTTTAAAATTAGAAGAGATGATTATTATAAATTCGCGGTTTTATTTAGTTTGCTCGTCGCTTACGCGGTCCATAATTTTTTCGTCTTTGATACTTTAAACACTTCGTTTTTATATATTTTTCTAATCGGCTTGGTGTCATTTCGAGCGGAGGATGACGAAGCGAGAAATCCCTTGAATTCGGAGTCTGCGTCTTTAAGGGATTCCTCCCGATTGGTCGGAATGACAATGCCCAAGTATGGCGAACCTAATAATAAAGCCTTTAATAGAATTTTTATAATTTTAATAATTATAAATATTTTCGCTTTTTATAAATTAGCTTTTTTGCCGCTTAAAATTAACCGCGCTATTTATGTCGGCTACTATTATGTTTTAGCCGATACTTTCCGCTCTTATGAAAATTTTAAAACGGCCTTAGATTATAAATTTGGCAGCGTTGAAGCCGCGGTGCAGTTAAATAAAATGGCGGACGTTTTAGAAAGCGAGAGCGCGGCTAATGCCGAGACTAAAAAAAATTATATAGCCTTAGACCGGGAAAAATTAAAATTCGCTTCGCTGAATTATCCGTTAGACATAAAAACTAAAATGTATTTAGGCCAGCTAATTTTAAATAATTACGCTGATATAAAAGAATTAGACGAGGCCGAGAATTTGCTTTTAGAATCAAAAAGATTAAGCCCGGGGAGGGTTGAACCTTATTATTTATTATATAATCTGTATGCGAAAAAAGGGGAAAAAGAAAAAGCCAGCGCCGTATTAGAAGCTTTGGTAAGAGAACTGCCTTGGTACGGCGGAGCGAAAATTATGCTTTTAAGCGATGTTTATAAAGAAAATCCGGCGCGAGCCGAAGAACTTTATAAAGAAGGAATAAAACAGCCGGGCTATAGCGACTTCGGCGGCTTAACAAAAATAATTACTTATTTGCTGGACGGAAAGAAATATGCCGAAGTTATACCGTATTATTTGGAATTAGTTAAAGCCGAGCCGGCGCGCTACGATTATCGCTTAGACTTAGCCCAAGTTTATTATTTGTCCGGCAATCTCGACGCCGCCGTTGAGCAAATTAATATAATCAGCGCTAACTCTCTGGACACCCTAAAGGGTTATGAAGGGCTGGTAAATGCGATAAATAGTGCTTATAATAAGAAATAAAGACTGTCATTGCGAGCGTAAGCGAAGCAATCCCACGTATGGCTATTTTGGTCTAAAATTTATCATCCGTGAGATTGCTTCGCCGCTTTCTCGGTGGCTCGCAATGACAATTTAATTTTATGTCAATTAAAATTTATCTAAACATTTTAAAAACCGGAGTATATTTAAGTTTTATTTCGGTTTTTTTAGTGTTTACTAATTTGCTTTTCCCTTTTATAACTTCCAAGCAGATTTATTTTAATATTTTGGTGGAAATTTTAATGGTGTTTTGGCTGGCGTTAATCATAAAATATCCCGAAATTCGGCCGAAAAAGTCCTGGATAACTTTCGGCCTGGCCGCTTTTTTTAGCGCCTTACTCGTTTCTTCAATTTTTGGCGTTGATTTTAATTTAAGTTTTTGGGGCGATATTGAAAGGATGCTTGGCCTGTTTCATGTGGCGCATTTCTTTTTATTATATTTAATTATTATTACGGCTTTTTGTAGCGCGCGCGATTGGCGTAATTTATTTATCGCTTCAGTCATCGCCGGGGTCGGAATCTGCTTTTATAGCCTGTTTAAAATTCCGTATTCGACGATCGGCAACACGGCCTACGTTTCCGGCTATGCGATTTTTAATATTTATTTCGCCTTAATTTTATATTTTCGCCGCCGCGATGAAGAAAAAAGTAAACATCAAGACTGGCTCATAAGCGCGTTTTATCTGGCCGCCGCTTTTTTAATGTTTTTAGTTTTTAGCGTGACTAATACTCGCGGCGCTTATGTCGGCCTAGGCGTAAGCTTTTTATTATTTTTTGTTCTTTACGCCTTTTACAGCCAAAGTAAAAAAGTAAAAATTTACAGCTCAATAGTTTTTTCTTTAATGGCAATGTTGGTTGTGCTGATTTTTATGTTCCCGACGAGCAAAATAGTTAGCGGTACGCCGATTTTAAGAACCGCGGCGCAGATTTCTTCTAAGCAAGTTACTTTTCAGACCAGATTAATTTCCTGGAAAGCCGCGCTTAAAGATTTGCCTAATCACGCCCTCTTAGGCACGGGTTATGGTAATTTTGCCATTACTTTTGATAAATACTTTGACCCCATGTTTTATAGTTATACCTCTTCGGAAACCTACTTTGACCGGGCGCATAATAATTTAGTGGATATAGCGTCGACCGGCGGCTTACTTGGCTTATTAACTTATCTTTTTATTTTGGCCGCGGCCGGCTATTATTTATTTAAAGGCAAGAAGCAGGGTAAAATTTCCACCAATGAATTTATTTTATTGATTTGTTTATTTGTAGCTTATTTTATCCAAAATTTAGCCGTGTTTGATTCTCTGCCGACTTACATCTGTTTAATACTAGCTTTAGGCTATATTTATTGGTTAACTAATGGAGATGAAGAAGAAGAGTTTAATGCCGGTCAAGGTTTAACTAATAAAGAATTAGGGGTTTTAGTTATTGCCGGTTTAATTTTTTTGGCCATCATGTATCAATATAATATTAAAGTTTATAAGATGCTAAACGGTACGATTAACGGGCAGGTTCAATTCGCTAAAGGCGATATCGCGGCCGGAGTGGAGGAGTATAAAAAAGCTTTAAGTTTAAACACGCCGTTGGATCGCGATAGCCGCGCTAGCTTGATTAACGTGATTAATAGCCGGCCGGAGGCGTTGGCGGCGCTTGGCGGACAGAAGGCTAAAGAAATAGCCGATTATGCAATAACTTTGGCCGAGGCTAATGTAAAATTAAATCCGGCTGACAGCATGATGCAAATGCAACTGGCGCAAACTTTAAGCACGGCCGCTTTGGTAAACCAGGATAACCAAAGCAAATTTTCTTTTTATTCCGACCGCGCGCTTAAGGCGATCGATGAATCCATAAAAGCCAGCCCCGGGCGCATCACGATTTATTTTTCTAAAGCCCAGATGTATATAACCAGAAATGAAAAAGATAAGGCCATAAAAACTTTACAATACGCGGCTAGTTTAAATGAAAAATATCCGGAAGCGGTCTGTTATCTCGCGAAGCTGGGGGTTTATTTTAAAGAAGAAACTATCGGCTATGAAGCTTTAGATAAATGCCTTGATCTCGGCGGCGCTAGCTACTTAAGTCCGGTTGATTTTATAAAAATAGGGCTTAATCATTATGCAGAAAAAAAAGATGAGCCGCGCATGTTAGCGCTCTACGAAAGATGGACGCAGCTAGAGCCGACTAATGCAAAAATTTTCGTCAACTTATCTTTACTCTACGCGCAAGCCGGAAAAAATGAATTAGCTATAACCGCGGCCGAAAAGGCCGGCGCTTTGGATCCGTCTATGAAATCAGCGGCTGAAGAGTTTATAAAGAAGTTAAAGGGGGAGTAGTGTGTTTCAGACTGTCCGAAAACTGTCATTTCGAGCATAAAATAAGGAGTGAAGTCATCGCTACGCGAGATCTGGCGTAGCCAGACAATCTCACGTATTTGTCATTCCCGCCCGCCCGAGGCGGATAAACTCCGGCGGGAATCCATTTCCTAATTTATTATAATAATTCTAAGTAGACTTTTCTCGTTGCCTCAACTATTTTTCCTAAACCAAAATTTTGATTTACTTTTTGTTTTGCCTTTTCACCTAATTGAATTTGCAAATTTTTATCATTAATTAATTTTTGCAATGCGTCTGCTAATTCCCGCGCGTCGGCCGGTTTAACCAGCGAGCCGGTTTTATTATTCTCAATAATTTCCGGATTGCCGCCGACTTCGGTGGCGATAATGGGTAAGCCCGCTTGAGCGGCTTCAATTAAAGTATAAGACAAGCCTTCTTTAACCGACGAGCAAACATAAATATCAAAGGCTTTTAATAATTTGGCCGCTTGGTCAATCTGTCCGGCTAAAATAAAATTATTTTTTAAATTATATTTTTTTATTAAATTTTCTAAATTTTTTCGCTCCGAGCCACCGCCGATAATTACAAATTTGGATTCCCGCCTGCGCGGGAATGACAAATCAGACATCAGTATATTGGCGGCCTCAATTAAATATTCATAACCTTTGGTTTTATAAAGATTGCCGATTGAACCGATAACAAAATTATTTGTCATTCTGGAGCCGAAGGCGATAGAATCTTGTGTTTCATCGTTAAGCCGAGGAGATTCTATCGGTCGCTGCGCTCCCTCCAGAATGACAGATAAAATCCGCCGCGCCTCTTCTTTGGGATAAAAATTTATGGGAGCGATGCCGTTATGGATGGTAATTAGTTTTTCAACCGGCGCGATTTTATGCTTTAGCGCGGTTTGCCTGTCGTATTCTGAAACGCAAATTATTTTATTCTTAAATCCGGCGGTAAATTTTTCCGCGTATAAATAAAAATATTTAAGCCAAGCCGGTAAAGGTTCGTTAAATACCCAGCCGTGGGCGGTGTAAACTATTTTTGCTTTGGTGAAAAGCGACGCCAATGAGCCGAGAATGGAAATCTTTGAACTGTTCAAATGGATAATGTCAGGCCGGTAATTCTTTATTAGTTTTTTAATTTCAAACCAGGCGATTATGTCATTAATTGGCGAAATGCTTCTTTTCAGGCGCGGAATAATGAAATATTCTATGTTATTATCATGTAAAATTTTGGCTAATTTTCCATTATCTCCTTGCTCGCCCATGGCCACGGCCACGCGAAAATCAGCCTTTAAATTATCGGCCAAATCAAAAACATAGCGCTGGGCGCCGCCGAATTCCGACTGGGTTATAAAATAGAGGATTTTTGGCATAAATCAGGAGAAATTTATGTCATTGCGAGGGGTGTAGCGAACGCGGATCCCTCCCCCGCATCAAGTGCGGGGTCGGGACAGGCTTCGCAATCTCTGGTTAAAATCCGACTACGTGAGATTGCTTCGCTCCCTCCGGTCGCTCGCAATGACAAGGCTCATTTTGAGGGTTGACTTTCAGTCTATTTTATTTAATAATAACTTATAGTTAAGGATAAATCAACACCCACAAATCTACGAATCAGCTACAAATCTACGAATATATAATATTCGCCTTTTTAGGTTAATTTCGTACATTTTGTTTGTTTGTAAATTCGTAGATAAGGTTTGTAGATTCGTGGGTACATAAAATTTTATTTAAATTAACGTTTATTTCCTATGAAAATTTTATATTTTGGCGGAGGTTTTGTTGGCGCTTGCTCGGCCGCGGTAAGCGCGGACAGCGGGCATGAAGTTTTGGTTTATGATATTAATAAAGATCTGGTTAATAGCTTATCGTCCGGCGATAAAGATAAAATAGAATCATATTTATTTGAAAAAGGCTTGTGTGATTTGATTATTAGAAATCAGGCTAGAATTAAATTTACTTTTGATTTAGCCGAAGTAGAAAAATATATTGATGCTACCGAAGTGGTTTTTATATGCCTGCCCACACCGGAGCGTGACGGCACGGGCGAGACTAATTTAAAAATTTATGAAGCGGCCGCTAAAACTTTAAGTGAAATTTTAGTTAAAAGAAATAATGGCAAACCAAGCCAATATATTTTAATAGTTAATAAAAGCACGGTGCCGATTGATATGGTAAATCAAACTAAAGAGATTATGCAGGCGGCCGGAGTTAAAAATTTCGGCGTGGGTTCAAATCCGGAATTTTTAGTTGAAGGCAAGGCGATTGAAGGCTCAATCAGGCCGCCGCGCGTGGTCGTCGGGGCGGACAGCGAAAAAGATTTTGCCATTTTTAGAAATATCTATTCGCGTTTTGTTGAATCAGCCAATATAAACTACATAGAAGTCAGTCCGGCCGAGGCCGAAGCTTCCAAACTTTTAGCTAATTATATTTTATTCAGCCGTTTAGCTAATTGTTTTGATGTAGTTGGACGGGCCTGCGAAAAATTTCCCGGATTGCAGTTTGAAAATATCAGAAAAATTTTAATTGCCGATAGCCGCATCGGCGACTGGGGCTTTTATGATAGCCTGTTCGCCGGCGGCAGCTGCTTCATTAAAGACGCCCGCTCCTTAGCGCATCAGCTTAAAGTCAAAGGCGCTAAGGCCGATTTAGTGGATGACGTTTTGGCCGCCAACCAAAGGCAATTGGATAATTTTTTAAATCGGGCCGAAGCGGAACTGGATTTTAACTGGACAGGCAAAACCGTGGGAATATTAGGCCTGGCTTTTAAGCAGGATACCAACGATGTCCGCAATGCCGCCGCTTTGGGAGCGGTTGAATTTTTACTGAATAAGGGTGTGGCCCGGATTAAAGCCTATGACCCGGTGGCCGGAAATAATTTTTTAAAATATTTTGCCGGTAATAAAAACATTGGTAAAATCAATCTGGTCGTTGATGAAACCGAGGCGATGGCTGAAGTTGACATTTTGATTATCGCCACCGATTGGCCGCAATTTAGGGGATTAGACGGTTTGATTTTAGAAAAACTGCCTAAGGGCGCGATTATCATGGACGGCCGGCGGATGCTGGCGCAGAAATACGAAGAGCTCAAGCAAGCCGGCTATAATATAATCGCCGTGGGTTCGCCGGTGATTAAAGCGGAAAGGTAATTGTCATTGCGAGCGACCGAAGGGAGCGCGGCAATCTCACGTACTACTTGTTAAATTAATAGATTATTTTAATAAAGAAGATTTATTTTGTTAAGTTGTTTGTGAGATTGCCGCGTCGTCGCTGACGCTCCTCCTCGCAATGACATTAGAAAATATTATGCAAAAAATCGGTTTTATTGGCCAAGGTTGGATCGGTAAAAATTACGCTGATAATTTCGTTGAGCAGGGTTTTAAGGTTATCCGTTATAGCCTGGACGCTGAATATAATGGCAATAAAGAAAAAATTAAAGATTGCGAGATTGTTTTTATCGCCGTGCCCACCCCGACCACGCCCGAAGGTTTTAATTGCGATATTTTGCGCCAGGTTATCAAGCTGGTCGGCAAAGGCAAGATTGCGGTTATAAAATCAACCATAATGCCGGGCACGACCGAGACTATGCAAAAAGAAAATCCCAATATTTTTATTTTACATTCCCCGGAATTTTTAACCAGGCATACGGCCGCCCATGACGCGGCCAATCCAACGCGAAATATTATCGGTATTCCGGTCGATAATGAAATTTACAGGAAAAAAGCGCAGGCGGTTATGGATATTTTACCTAAAGCGCCCTATGAAATTATCTGCCGTTCGCTTGACGCCGAACTGGTAAAGTACGGCGGCAATTGCTTCTTTTATTTTAAAAATATTTTTATGAATATGCTTTATGATTTGTCGCAAAAATTAGGTTGCGACTGGGAAGAGGTAAGGCAGATGATCGCGGCTGACCCGCGCATCGGCGAAGAGCATACTCATCCGGTCAATAAAGGCGGCCGCGGCGCCGGCGGCGACTGCTTGATTAAAGATTTCGAAGCCTTTATCAGAATGTATAAAACTAATGTCGCGGATGAAACCGGCCTTAACGCTTTAATTAATTTGCGTGATAAAAATATTAGTTTGCTAATGCGAAGCAAAAAAGATTTAGAGTTGTTAAAAGGCGTATATGGCGAAGACGTGGTTAATAAAATAATAAAATAAATTAATTTGTCATTGCGAGTAATTCTATAATTTTGTCATCCCCGCGCAGGCGGGGATCTAGAAATTTTAGCGGAAATGGATTCCCTCCCCGCCTTTGCGGGGACTAAAGGCCGCGGGAATGACAGACCGAAGGAAGCTCCTCACAATGACAGTAAAAAAAATATGTCAAAATGCTTAGTTACCGGCGGCGCCGGATTTATCGGTTCAAATTTAGTTGATGAATTAATTAATCAGGGCCACGAGGTCGTGATAATTGATAATTTAAGTACCGGTAAAAAAGAAAATATAAATTCACAAGCGAAATTTTACGAATTGGATTTAAAAAATTTAGAAGATATAACTCCGTTATTTTTGGGCGTGGACTTAGTTTTTCATGAAGCCGCTTTGGCCAGGGTGCAGCCGTCAATTGAAAATCCGGTTAAATACCACGACAATAACGTTAACGCCACTCTGAACGTGCTGGTAGCGGCCAGAGACGCCAAAGTTAAAAAAGTGGTTTATGCTTCATCATCTTCCATCTATGGCGATCAGGAAAAAATGCCCTTGACCGAAGATATGATCGCGACTCCGATCAGCCCGTATGCTTTGCAAAAATACATTGGCGAAGAATATTGCCGTTTGTTTAGCTATGTTTATAAATTGCCAGTCGTTTGTTTAAGGTACTTTAATGTCTACGGGCCGCGTATGGCCACCGAAGGCGCTTATGCTTCTGTTGTGAGTATTTTTAGCCAGCAGATGCAAAGGGGCGAGTCCATGACTATAGCCGGCGATGGTACGCATTGGCGAACCTATACTTATGTTAAAGATATTGTCCGAGCGAATATTTTGGCATCACAAAGCGATATCGCTGATGGTCGGGCTATAAATGTCGGACAAAGTACGGAATATACTGTTAATGAGATTGCTAAAATTTTCGGCGGTTCGATGACCAATATCCAGGAAAGAATTGAGCCGGCGCGTAATTTATGTTCCAACTCTTTGGCTAAGAAATTGCTGGGCTGGGAGCCGTTCATGGATTTGCCGCAGTGGCTGCCGATTTATAAAAAAGAGATGGGGCTTAAATAGGTTGTAGCTTGTCATTTTTTTAAATTATAATTAATATTGACAATAATTTAAGCCTAGACTATAATTGAAGTATAGTTAAATTTTAGTATTAATGTAAGAATTTTATGTATATTAAGCGAAAAATTGAAGGTAAAGTTTTTCAATATTTAAATTCACCGGAAATAATCGCTATAATCGGTCCGCGGCAATGCGGTAAAACCACCTTGTTAAAAAGAATCTGCGATAAAGTGAATGATAGCAATTTTGTCAGCTTTGAAAATATTAATATCCTTGAATTATTTGAAAAAAATACTATTGGTTTTATAGATTTGTACGTGAAAGATAAAAAATATTTATTTATTGACGAATTTCAATATGCAAAAAGTGGCGGCAAAAAATTGAAATATATATTTGATAATTATAAAATAAAAATTTTTTTGTCCGGTTCTTCTTCGATTGATTTGACGGTTAACGCGTTAAAATTTTTAGTGGGCAGAATTTTTATTTTTGAATTATTTACTTTGGATTTTGCTGAATTTTTAAGTTATAAAGACAGCAATTATACGGCTTTGCTCGAGGCAGGAAATAAATCTTTTGATAAACTGATAAATCGCGAGCAGGTAAAATTAATTGATAATCAATTAATAAATTATTTTGATGAGTATTTAATTTATGGCGGTTACCCGAGAGTCGTTTTATCGGATAATATTGAAGAAAAAAAAGAGGTATTAAAAAATATTTACAATACTTATTTTTTGCGTGAAGTAAAAGACGTTTTCGGCTTGATTGAAGACTTTAAGCTAAACAAGCTAATTAAAGCCCTATCTTTGCAAGTTGGTAATTTAATAGAATATCATGAGTTATCGCTAATATCGGAATTATCTTTCCCAACTTTAAAAAAATATTTAAATTTTTTAGAGAAGACTTTTATCGCGTCATTTTTAAAGCCCTATTATAATAATAAACGGTTAGAAATAGTCAAAAATCCAAAAGTATATTTTTTTGACACCGGTTTAAGAAATGTGATAGCTAATGATTTTAGATTAATTGAAGATAGGAACGATGCCGGCGGATTGATAGAAAACGGGGTATTTAGTCAGCTTGTAAAAAATAGCAGAAAAATTAATTTTTGGAGAACAAAGCAAGGTAAGGAAATAGATTTTATTATGGAGCTTGAAGCCGGAAAAATTGTCGCTATTGAAATAAAAAACAAAAATAAAATTAATAGTAATCTCGATGCGTTTAAAGCGCTGTATCCGAAGGCAGCTGATGTCATTGGCTATCGAATTAATAGAACCGAGAGAAAGGGTTTAGCCTATCCGCTATTTTGTATATACTAATTTTTTTGTTATTTGGGCGGAAGGTTCTCTTTGTAAAGGAGAATAAAAAATATTTATGAAAACAATTTTAGTAACCGGCGGCGCGGGATTTATCGGTTCGCATTTATGCGAAAAATTGCTTAGAGAGGATGATAAAGTGATTTGTCTGGATAATTTGTTTACCGGCAGTAAAAAGAATATCGCTGGTTTTTTGAGCCAGCCGAATTTTAAATTTGTTGAACATGACATAATTGAGCCGTTTTTTATCGATGAAACTATTAATCAGATTTATAATCTAGCTTGTCCGGCTTCGCCGATTCATTATCAATCTAATGCTATTAGAACAATAAAAGCTAATACCATTGGTATTATTAATATATTGGGTCTGGCCAGGCTGCATGGGGCGAGAATTCTCCAGGCTTCGACTTCGGAAGTTTACGGCGATCCGGCCGAGCATCCGCAACCAGAAAGTTATTTCGGCAATGTTAATCCGATCGGGCCGAGAGCCTGCTATGACGAGGGCAAGCGCGTGGCCGAAACTTTGTTTTTTGATTATTACCGCAAGTATAATTTAGAAATTCGCCTGGCCAGAATTTTTAATACCTATGGTCCGAATATGGCGGGAAATGACGGCCGGGTGGTTTCTAATTTTATCACGCAGGCGCTTTTAAATAACGATATTACCGTTTATGGCGACGGCGCTCAGACCAGGTCGTTTTGCTATGTTTCGGATTTAGTGGATGGCCTGATTAAACTCATGAATAAAGAAAATTTTACCGGTCCGATTAATCTCGGCAATCCGGTTGAATTAACGGTCGAGAAAATAGCGGAAAAAATAATTAGCCTAACTAGTTCTAAATCAAAAATAGTTTATAAGCCTTTGCCTGAAAATGATCCTAAAAAACGCCGCCCGGATATAACGCTCGCCAAAGAAAAATTAAATTGGTCGCCAGTTGTTGAACTTGAAGATGGGCTTAAAAAGACTATAGAGTATTTTAAGAAGTTTATTTAATAATAATACTTTTTTTGTCATCCCCGCGCTTGTCCGCCTTGGGCGGGAAAACGGGGATCCAGAAATGTGGTAATTAGTAAACAACTCTGGATTCCCGCCGGAGTTTATCCCGACTGCAGCGTCGGGGCGGGAATGACAAACATAAAAATGAAAAGAATATTAATTTTTTCTACGGCTTATTTACCGTTAGTGGGCGGCGCGGAGATAGCGGTTAAAGAATTAACCGACCGATTGGCCGGTTTTTCCGCCCACCTGCCCGCCGAAGCTTCGGCGCAAGCGGGAGGCGGACCAGCCTCTGGCTGGGAGTTTGATTTAATCTGCGCACGGATAAAAAAAGACCTAGTTAAACAAGAAAAAATCGGGCGAATTACGGTTTACCGGGTAGGCTTAGGCTGTAAATCGGATAAATTTTTATTGCCTTGGCTTGGAGTTAGGGCGGCGCTGAAACTGCATAAGATAAATAAATACGATTTGATTTGGGCGATTATGGCTTCTTTCGGCGGACTGGCGGCTTTGTTTTTTAAAAAGAAAAATTCTAAGGTGCCGTATTTATTGACTTTGCAAGAAGGCGATACGCCCGAACATATTTATTCGCGCGCTAAGTGGCTGGGGTCGTATTATAAAAAGATGTTTACCGGCGCCGATTTTATTACCGTCATCAGCCGGTATTTGAAAAATTTCGCCCTGGAGCAGGGAGCGGCGGCGCCGATTGAAATCGTGCCGAATGGCGTTGATATTAAACATTTTACCCGAGAATATAAAATAGAAAATTTAATAGCTTTAAAAAGTAAATTAGGCAAGCTTGAAAAAGATAAATTTATTATCACCACTTCTCGTTTAGTATTAAAAAATGCGGTTGACGATGTTATTAAAGCGCTTGAATATTTGCCGGATAATATTAAGTTTTTAATTTTGGGCGTGGGTCCGGACGAAAACAGCTTAAAGTTATTAGTTAAAAATTTAAAATTAGAAAACAGAGTTTTATTTTTGGGTCAGATTAATCAGGCAGACTTGCCGAAATATCTGGCTGTGGCCGATATTTTTATCCGTCCATCGCTTTCCGAAGGCCTGGGCATTTCTTTTTTGGAAGCCATGGCCGCCGGCCTGCCGGTGATCGCTACGCCGGTCGGCGGCATCGTTGATTTTTTGCGCGACCTTTCGGCTGGCTCAGGGCAGGCTACCGGCTTGTTCTGCAAAGTTAATAATCCCGAAAGTATCGCCGAGAAAGTAAAAATATATCTGGGAAATAAAGAATTAACCGAGAAAATAAAAATAAACGCCAAAGAAATGGTAATAAAAAATTATAATTGGGATTTAATCGCTAAAAAAATGGAGGGTATTTTTAATAAAGTTACCTGTCATTGCGAGCGACCGTCCGCCAACTGGCGAAGGAGCGAAGCAATCTCACGAATAACTAGTTGGCACTAAATAATTATCTAAAAATTAAATTTTATCATTTGTGAGATTGCCGTTCGGCTGAGCTCACGCCGAAGCCGCGTCGCCTGTCCGCCTCCGCCTCCGCCTCCGCCAGTTGGCGGATGGCGGATGGCGGACGGCGGAACAGGCTCCTCGCAATGACAACGCCTAAAATTATGAAATTATCAATCGTTATTCCGATTTTTAATGAAAAAAACACTATTTTAGAAATTATAAAAAAAGTTGAAGAGGTTCAACTGCCTTTAGATAAAGAAATTATTTTAGTTGACGACGGTTCGACCGACGGCACGCGAGAAATTTTAAAAAATTTGCCGGAAGGAAAATATAAGATTTTTTACCACGAAGAAAATAAAGGCAAGGGCGCGGCTGTGCGCTTAGGTTTTAAAGAAGCGACCGGCGATATTATTATCATTCAGGATGCTGATTTAGAATATGATCCGAAAGAATATCAGAAATTAATTAACCCGATTTTACAAGGCAAAGCCGATGTGGTTTACGGCTCAAGGCTAATCGGCTCCGAGGCGCATCGGGTCCTATACTTTTGGCATTATTTGGCCAATCGCTGTCTAACTTTTTTATCCAACATGTTAAGCAATTTAAATTTAAGCGACATGGAAACCGGCTATAAAGTTTTTTCCCGCGCGGTTTTAGATAAAATCTTACCGCGTTTAGTTTCGGATCGTTTCGGCATAGAGCCGGAAATTACCATGCTGGTTGGCAGAAATAAATTCAGAATATACGAGGTCGGCATAACTTACTCCGGCCGAACCTACGAAGAGGGTAAAAAAATTGGTTGGCGCGACGGTATTGCCGCTGTCTGGCATATAATTAGGTTTAGAGTGAGAAGATAATCTTATTTAACCCGTCATTGCGAGCGTTAGCGAAGCAATCTCACAAACAATTTAAAGAGAATAAACATTTATCTCAGAAACAATCTATAATTTTAATAAATAGTACGTTAGATTGCCACGTCGCCTGATTACAGGCTCCTCGCAATGACAATGAAGAAATTATGCTTAATTTACTTTTAAAATACAAACAAATAATTAAATATTTAATCGCCGGCGGCACAGCCGCTTTTGTCGATTTGAGTTTATTATATTTTTTGACCGATATTTTAGGCATCTGGTATTTAATTTCCGCCTGCTTGGCTTTCGCCGTGGCCTTTTTCGTCAGTTTTTTTCTGCAGAAATTTTGGACTTTTAGGGATGGAGACAAAGAAGCAATGTATAAGCAGATGGGAGTATATTTGACCGTGGCTCTGGTCAATCTCGCCCTAAATGCCTTGCTCATGTATGTTTTAGTTGACGGTTTTAAAATTTGGTATATGCTGGCGCAGTTTTTTATAAGCGGTTTGATTGCCTGTGAAAGCTACTTGGTTTATAAACTTTTTATTTTTAACAGAAGTATAAAATTTGAAAGCGGTAAAATTAAAGTTTTAATCGCTACCGGCATTTATCCGCCTGATATCGGCGGGCCGGCAACTTATGCCGAAAGATTATCGCAAGAACTTAAAAAGCTAAATTGCGAAATAAAAATTATAACTTATGGAGAGAAAGTGGTCGACAATCAAACCGATATTATATTAATTGATAAAACGAAGAATATTTTTTTAAAGTATTTAAATTTTTTTTGGCAAGCTTGTAAAATAGCGCCTTGGGCGGATATTATTTATACGCTTGATCTAATGAGCGCCGGCCTGCCGGCCGCTTTGGCCGCTAAACTTAATGGTAAAAAAGTCGTTTTTAGGACCGGTGGAGATTTTTTGTGGGAAAAGGCTTATCGAAACGGCTGGACCAAAGTTTTTTTGTCCCAATATTACGCGCAGAAAAAAACAGCCAAAGAAAAATTTTTAATTTATTTTTGTGGTTGGTTATTAAAAAGGATTGATTTGATAATTTTTTCGACTAAATTGCAGGCGAATATTTATGAGAAATATTACGGAGTTGCTCCATTAAAAATAAAGATTTTAGCTAATGCCTTGCCGGTTATTAAAGTTGAAGCCGATTCGCGATTTAAAGATTCAATAATTTTCGCCGGGCGGCTGATTGATCTTAAAAATTTAGAAAGATTAATTAAGGCTTTTACTAAGATTAAGCAGTCAAAAATAAATCTTTTACTCTTCGGCGAGGGGCCGGAAGAAAAAAATCTGCGAGAACTTATTATTAATCTTGGAGCGCAAAATAAAATTAAATTAATGAGCGCCGTTCCGCATGAAAAATTAATGGGCATTATCGCCGGCTGCCGTTTTTTTATTCTGCCGTCACTAACCGAAATTAGCCCGAATTTAGCTTTAGAGTGCGTTGGCCTAGCTAAGCCGGTTGTTTTAACTAAAGAAAACGGTTTAGACGGGGAAATAACTAAGCATCTTTTAATGATTGATCCGTTGTCAGAAGAAGACATTAAAGATAAAGTTGAATATTTGCTTAACGATAATAATCTTTTCGCTTATGCGGAAAGATTAAAAGAGCTTAATTCTTTGTGGCGCGAATGGAGTTCGGTAGCCAGCGATCATCTGGAACTTTTTAAAAAAATATTATGAGTAATAAAGTTTTATTAATCAATCCGCCGTTTAATATCGCCAAAGCCAACTACGACAGTTCAGTTTCGGTTGGGCTATTAAGTATCGCTACATATTTGGACGCTAAAGGCGTTAAGGTAAAAATTATTGATGGCGTTAGGCAAAAAAATTTTTGGGAAATTTTTAAAAAAGAGGCGGTGGAAAGCGATTTGATCTGTTTTTCCGTGATGACTATGCAGATTCCTAAAGCGCTGGAATTATCCGAATTATCTAAAAAATTGAATCCGAAATGCAAAATCGTCTGGGGCGGCGCTCATCCGACTTTTTTTCCGGAACAAACGATTAAGCATAATTTAATTGATGCCATAGTGATCGGCGACGGCGAGTATGTTATTTTTGATTTATTCAATGAGCCGGACTGGCAAAAAGTTAATGGCATCGCTTATAAAAAGAACGGGGAAGTTATAATTAATCCCAGGCAAAGGCCGCTAGAGCCGGAAAATATGCCGCTTTTTAATTGGGAGCTTGAGCCGAGAGAAATATTAGAAAATTTAAATTTAATCCCGACCTTAACTTCGCGCGGCTGTCCGCATCGCTGCACTTTCTGCATTAATGCCATTTTAAAAAATAATTGGCGGCCGCGAACGGTTGAACAGGTTTTAACCGATTTGCAAATTATTAAAGATAAGCCGTATTTTAAAAATAAAAAATTGCGGTTTTGGGATGAAAATTTTTTTGTTGATATAAAACGGGCGAAAGCCATAGTCAACGGCATAATTCTACGCAGGCTTGAGCGCCCCTGGGAGACGACCGTACGGGCTAATTATATCAGCATTACTATGGTTGATGATGATTTTATGGAGAAAATGAAGCAATCAGGCTGTTACCTTTTATCGTTCGGCGCCGAGTCGGGTTCGCAGATTGTTTTAGATAAAATTAAAAAAGACATAACGCCGGAGCAAATTATTTATGCCGCTAAGCAATGCTTAAAGCATGATATTATTCCGCAGTTTTCTTTTATGGTAGGGCTTCCGGGAGAACTTAAAAGCGATATGAAATTGACTTTGGATTTAATTGATAAATTAATTAAATTGAGCGATAAGGTGCAAATCCTTGGTCCGCAGGCGTTTAGGCCATACCCCGGATCTGAATTATATTTGGAATGCGTGGCTTCGGGCTGGAAGGAGCCCGAGAGCCTGGAAGCTTGGAGCCATCTGGTAGAAAACCAGCTTAATTATTTGCAGGTTAAAAATTTTAATTGGGTTAAGCATAAAGATTTTGTGGAATCCATGGAAGCATACGTCCGCTTCGGCGCTCATAGCATAAAAAACGCCATGGGGTCGTCGGTTAAAGCGCAAAGGCTCGTTAAATTGGCTTTTGTGTTGTTATGTAAATTAAGGTGGAAATTAAAATTTTTCGCTTTCCCGATAGAATTTAAACTGGCAAAAAGGTTCGTAACGAAATAATTTTTGTTTGTCATCCTCGCGAAAGCGGGGATCCAGAAATAATTTAATAGCATGAAAATACTTAGTCTAGGTTTGGATAACTCAATTTTGGATAAAATATCGGCTTTGGCGGCCAGAGCTATTGAATATGGCGGTCTGGTTGAAAAATATGATGTTATCGTGCCTAGCAGGAAAGAAGAAATATTAAAATTGTCCAGCAAGACAAAGGCTTATGGTTCAGGCGGCGGTAATAAATTAATTCAATTTATTAAAATTTATAATTTAGCTAAAAAATTATTGCGAGAAGAAAGATATGATATTGTAACCGTGCAAGATCAATATTATCTAGCTTTAATGGGGTTATGTTTAGCAAAAAAATTTAATGCCGGTCTGGAAATTCAGGTGCATGGCTTTGAAAAATTTTATGGCTTAAGAAAATTAATCGCTAAATTTGTTTTACCGCGCGCCGGAGCGATTAGATGCGTTAGCCAAAGGCTGAAAAAGCAGTTGATTAATGAATTTAGCGTTAAAGAGGAAAAAATTACCGTAGTGCCGATTTTTGTAAATACTAATTTGTCATTGCGAGACCGCGCTAGCGGTCGAAGCAATCTCACGTACTCGGAGCTTAACCAGAGATTGCCGCGTCGCCCGTCCGCCAGCTGGCGGAACGGGTTTCCTCGCAATGACATAAATGCTTTTATTTTTTTAACTGTCGGCAGATTGGCGCCGGTAAAAAATATTGGTTTGCAAATTGAGGCTATGGCCAAGGTGGTAAAAAAATATCCGGATACAGAATTGTGGATCGCGGGCGATGGCTCGGAGCGGGCGAAGCTGGAAAAATTGAGTTGCGAGTTAGGCGTTACGCGTTATGTGAAGTTTTTGGGTTGGCGGGAGGATATAGATAATTATTATAATCAAGTAGATGCTTTTGTTTTGACTTCTAATTTCGAGGGCTGGGGGTTGGCAGTAATTGAAGCCGCCGGTTTCGGCTTGCCGATAATCATGGCCGACGTTGGCTGCGCCGGCGAAGTTATTAAAGATGGTGAGAGCGGCCTAGTGATTCCCATAGGCGATAAGCACAAATTAATTGAAGCCATGTTTAAAATCATTAAAGATGAAAATTTAAGGAAAAAATTAGGAGCCAATGCTAAATTGGCCGTAAGCCGGTTGCCGAGCAAAGAACAAACATTAGAGTTATATAAAAAATCTTGGGAGAAATCCCTATTTGTCATCCCTGCGAATCCGCCAGCTGGCGGAGGGGATCCAGAATTTTGATTATGAAACTACTTATTTTTACTCAAAAAGTGGACTTAAATGACGATGTGCTGGGTTTTATGCACGGCTGGATTACCGAGTTCGCCAAAAATTGTGAAAAAGTAACCGTTATCGCTTTGGGTGTGGGCGAAATTAATTTACCCAACAATGTTAAAGTTGTAAGCCTTGGTAAAGAAACCGGTAAATCAAGAATAAAATATTTAATAAATTTCTATAAATACGTTTGGCGGGAACGGAAAAATTACGACGCGGTATTTGTGCATATGAACAAAGAATATGTGATTTTAGGCGGATTAATCTGGAGGCTATTAGGCAAAAAAATCGGTTTATGGTACGTCCATAAGCAAGTCAGTTATCAATTAAAATTAGCGGAAAAAATAGCGGATGTTATTTTTACCGCCTCGCCGGAAAGTTTTCAATTGCCAAGTTCTAAATTAAAAATAATCGGCCATGGAATTGATTTGAATAAATTTTATTATAGCCCGGGAGTAAAGCCTGATGGAAATTTTAAAATTATTTATGTCGGCAGGATAAGCAAAATAAAGAATCAGAAACTTTTAATTGAAGCTATAAATATTTTAGTTCACCCCGTTAAATCCGGCGAAGCCGGTGCTCGTCCCGTGAAATATGCTATGCATCCCGAAGGGATTTCACGGGACAAGCAATTTAACGGGGTAAATAAAAAATCAATAAATAATATCAAAGTGGATTTTATAGGCAGCCCGATTTATCAAGATGATAATGATTATAAGAATGAATTGATTGAACAAGTTAAAAATAGCCGGCTGGAAAATTATATACAATTTATCGGCAGCGTGCCCAATAAAGATATGGCAAATGTCTACCGGCAAGCCGATTTAAGCATAAATTTATGCCCGACCGGAGGAATGGACAAGGCGGTTTTAGAATCAATGGCTACGGGGTTGCCGGTCATTGTTTTTAATAAAACCTTTGCGCCATTATTTAATGAGTTTAGCAATTTAATTCTGCTTGATTTAAGCGCGCAGGAGCTGGCTGATAAAATTCAGGCATTGTTAAACAAGCCTAAAGAGGAGTTAAATTTAATCGGCTTAAATTTACGAAAGAAAATTATTGATAAATATAATTTAACCGGTTTAGCCGGTAAAATCGTAAGCGGGTTAGAAAATAAATATGATAGATAATAAAAAAATCGCCTTAATCGCTTTACGCAGCGACGATACTAAGGGTATTTCTCCCTTGGGGCCTTTGTATTTAGCAACAGCGCTTAAAAAAAATGGCTTTACATCGAAAATCATTTATAAAAAAGCCAGCGAGGCCGGACAGATTGAAGCTGAGATTGAAGATTTTAAGCCGGATTTAATCGGTATGTCGGTTTTTACCGGCTACTTAAATAAGCAATATGTCGATTTAAGCCAAGCTTTGAAAGCTCGAGGCTATTTGATAGTCTGGGGCAATGCCCATCCGTCTTTATTGCCAGGGCAGGTTCTAAAAGAAAAATTTATTGATTTTGTAGTCATCGGAGAGGGTGAAGAAACCTTAGTTGAATTAGTTAAAAATTTAGGCAATGAAGAAAATTATAAAAATATTGCCAGTTTAGGCTATAAAGCAAAGAACGGAGAAATAATAATAAACCAAAGGAGAACTTTTGGCGATATGGATGAATATTTAATTGATTGGTCCTTGATTAATGTTGAAGATTATATCGTCCCTTATTTTTCCGATCGATATAAAAGAACTTTAGCGGTAGTGACTTCGCGGGGTTGCCCGTTTAATTGTCAGTTTTGTTATAATTTGGTTTTTAATAATCGGCGCTGGCGGGCCCATTCGGCCGAGAAGTTAATCGCGAATTTAAAGCCGGTAATTGAAAAGTATAAAATTGAGGCTATTAGGTTTCTCGATGATAATTTTTTTGTTAATAAAGAAAGAGCTTTTGCTATAGCCCGCGGCTTAAATCTGCCGTATTTTGCCGATTCGCGGGTTGAGTATGTTAATGAAAAATTCGTGGCCGATTTGGAAGAGACCAATTGCAAAGAAATTATGTTTGGTTTTGAATCCGGCTCGGAGAGAATTTTAAAAGAGGTTGTTAAAAAGGGGACCGGCGTAAAAGATATCGTCAACGCCGTCACCCTGTTAAATAACACCGGCATCATGGCTTCGGGTTCGATTGTTTTCGGTCTGCCCACGGAAACCGAGGACGAGTATAAAGCCACCATGAAATTAATCGTTAAATTATTGGAAATAAATAATAATCTGGCTTTTACTTGCGGTTGGTTTTTGCCTTACCCGGGAACCGGTCTTTACGAGAAGGCTAAAGAGCTGGGCTTTAAGCCGCCGGAAAAACTGGAGGATTGGGACCAATTTGACCGCTGGAGAAATGATTATAAAATGGGATGGGTTAATTGGGATTATGGCCAAGCGGTTAAATATTCCCGGCAGGTAGTTCATCTTTTAGCTCTGGCTTATAAAAGAAATATTCCAATCTTAAAAACCATCCTTAAGAAAAGGGTTGAACATTTAAATTATTCCTGGCCAATTGACATTTATTTTTTTGCCAAATTAAGAAATATCTATTTATTTTCCGGACAGAAAAATTTTGCCACCAGGATAATTAAGAAAATAATAGTTTATATAATTAAATTGAAGCAAAAATAAATAATAGCTTATGACGATTTGTTATTTTGGAATTTATGATCCGTACTACAGCCGCAACAGCATTCTGATTAAAGGTTTAAGAGCTAATGGCGTTAAGGTGATAGAATGCAATGCGACCGACGGTAGAATTTATAAGTATTTATCTTTGATAGCCAAACATTGGAAAATTAGAAAAAAATACGATTTAATGATTGTGGCTTTTCCTGGTTATCAGGCCGTCATTTTAGCAAAATTTTTAACTAAAAAACCGAAAATTTTTGACGCCTTTTTTTCAATTTATGATTCAGAAGTTTGTGATAGAAAATCAACTAAAGCCGGGAGTTTAAAAGCTTTTTATTATTGGTTGCTTGACTGGCTGGCTTGCCGCCTGGCGGATAAAATTATGCTTGATACTTACGCGCATATAGAATATTTTTGCGAATTATTTCATTTTAAAAAAGAAAAATTTATTAGAGTTTTATTGGGCGCTGATGATCAGGTTATAAAACCTAAACAGCCTAAAGAAAAAGAAAATTTTTTAGTTCATTTTCATGGCATTGCCACGCCGCTACAGGGAGTCGGCGTTATCGTAGAAGCTGCACGCCTGCTCGGCCGCGAAAATATCAAGTTTAATTTAATCGGCAGTAAAATAAGGCGTTATGAAATTAAAGAAGAGAAAGCTAATATTAATTTTATTAAAACCGTTCCTTATCCGGAATTAATCAAGATTATGGCCGAGGCCGATATTTGTCTGGGAATTTTTGGAAAGTCAATAAAAACTCAAGTGGTTATTCCCAATAAAATTTATGAAGCCTTGGCCTGTGGCAGAGCGGTGATTACCGCCGAGACTCCGGCCGTTAAGGAATTATTAACCGATAAACTGGATTGCATATTTTGCCGGACCGGCGACGCTAAAGATTTGGCGGAAAAAATTATGTTATTAAAAAATAATCAGGAGTTGCGCAGTCGAATCGCCGCTAATGGCCATCAGTTATTTATTAATAAATTAACTCCTCAAAAAGTAACGGCGCCATTAGCCGACATTGTAAAAAAATATGAAAATTAGCGATTATTACGGCGAAAAAATAGAATACGGCCCTAATAAAACTAGAATAAATCATATTTTAGAATTAATGGGCGATATAAGCGGCAAGAAGATTCTTGATCTTGGTTGCGGTAATGGAAAAATTGATAAATTTTTTAAAGAAAAAGGGGCTATAGTTCACGGCTGTGAAATTTCGGATAAAATTATTGCTACCGCCAGTCCCAATTTTGATAAATCATTTGTTTTTGACGTAGAGAATGATGATTTCGGCCGATTAGATAAAGATTATGATTTTATTATTGCTTCCGAATTGATTGAGCATTTGTTTATGCCTAAATTTTTTTTAATTAATTTAAAAAATATCATCTCGCCAAGCTGCAGAATAATTATTACTACACCCAACTTTTTGCTTTTTAGTAATCGCCTAAGAATGTTTTTTGGTAAATTTGATTATACTGAAAGAGGATTTTTAGACGAAAGCCACATTCATTTTTTTACTTATAATTCTTTGAAAGATTTGGTTCAAGAAACCGGTTTTACAATTGAGCAAGAAAATCATATTATTCATCCCAAAATACCTATTTGGTTCGGGAAGCTAATGCCTAACTTATTTTCTTACCAAATAATTGTTAAGTTAAAAACGATAGAATATGAAATTAATATACATAGCTAACGCGAGAATTCCCACCGAAAAAGCGCACGGTTATCAAATATGCAAGATGTGTGAGGAATTTAGTAATCAGGGGGCCAAAGTTGAACTATGGATTCCGGCCAGGGATAATCACATTAAGGAAGACACCTTTTCTTTTTATGGAGTAAAAAATAATTTTAAAATTCGGGTGATAAAAAGTTTTGACTTTTTTCAGTATGGGATATATCTAGGAAAATTTAGTTTTTGGCTGCAGAATTTTTGGTTCGTGATTAAACTGTTATTAATAAAAATAGATAAAGATGCTATAATTTATACTAGAGATCCGGAAATTGGCTGGGTTTTTAATTTAAAAGGAAATAAAATCATCCTAGAATCTCATAATTGGCCGGAAAGCAAAGGCTGGCTGTTTAAATACTTGATTAAAAAGTTTGATAAAATAATAACTATAACCCATAAATTAAAAGAATTATTTTTTGCCGCTGGCTTGCCTGATGGCCGAATGATGGTAGCGCCGGACGGAGTTGATTTAGAAAAGTTTGATATTAATATTGATAAAACTCAAGCCAGAAAAAAATTAAATTTGCCGCTTGATAAAAAAATAGCGCTTTACTCGGGCAGTTTGTATTTGTATGACTGGAAAGGTGTTGATATTTTTTTGGCCGCGGCAAAAATTTTGCCAGAAAATTGTCTGGCGGTTTTGGTTGGCGGTGAGCCAAAGGAGACGACAAAAATAAAAAAAGAATATAGCAACAATAATTTATTATTGGTTGGCCGTCGGCTCCGCGAGGAGATTCCTTATTATTTGAAAGCAGCTGATGTTTTAGTTTTGCCAAATAAAAAAGGAGAAAAAATTTCTGAAAAATATACTTCACCTTTAAAAATGTTTGAATATATGGCGAGCAAGCGGCCGATAATTGCTTCTGATTTGCCTAGCATCAAAGAAGTCTTGAGCGAAAAAAACTGTTTATTTTTTCAGCCGAATGATCCAAGAGATTTAGCTAAAAAAATTGGAGTTTTATTAAACAATAAAGAATTAGTCGCTAAAATAGCCGAGCAAGCTTATCAAGACGCGAAAAATTATACCTGGGGAAAAAGAGCGAGAAATATAATCAATTTTATTAACTAATTATTTATGAAAAAAGCTTTAATTACCGGTATAACCGGACAAGATGGCGCTTATTTAGCTAAATTTTTGCTGGATAAAGGCTATCAAGTTTTTGGCTTGGTCAGGCGCACTGTAAACAGAAATTTTGAGAATCTTGAATATTTAGGCATAGCCAATGAAGTAGATTGCCTTGACGGCGATTTGACCGACGAAGCTTCGCTGATTAACGCAGTCAAGAGAATTTATCCGGATGAAATTTATAATCTGGCCGCGCAATCGTTTGTGGGCACTTCTTGGGACCAACCGACAGTAACTTGTGAAATTAATGCCATGGGAGTGCTTAAATTATTAAATGCCATAAAAATGTGTTGCCCAATCGCTAAATTTTATCAGGCGTCAACCAGCGAGATGTTCGGCAATGTGCATCGGGAGGGTATTCAGGATGAAGAAACGCCATTCCATCCAAGGAGCCCCTATGCCATTTCAAAACTTTTCGCTTATTGGATAACTGTTAACTACCGCGAAAGCAATAATATGTTCTGCGCTAACGGCATTCTTTTTAATCATGAATCGCCGATTAGAGGCAAAGAATTCGTTTCCCGGAAAATTACTGACGGCGTAGCTCGCATCAAATTAGGTTTGGCTAAGGAAATACGTCTGGGTAATCTGGACAGCAAGCGAGATTGGGGTTTTGCCGGAGATTATGTTGAGGCCATGTGGCTGATGTTGCAGCAGGATAAGGCGGATGATTTCATAATTTCTACGGGCGAAACGCACAGTATTAGGGATTTTTTGGATTTAGCTTTTGGGCATATCGGCATTAAGGATTGGCAACCGTACGTAAAAATTGATTCTTTGTATAAACGTCCGGCCGAATTGTTTACTTTGCAGGGCAAAAATGATAAAGCCAGAAAAGTATTAGGTTGGAAGTCTAAAGTTTCTTTTAAACAGCTAGTGGAAATGATGGTTGAGGCTGATTTAAAAAGATTAAGCAAACCCCGTTAAATCCATATCGTTTGCCTGCCGGCAGTCAGGTCCGGGGCTTTAAAATGATCTTATTTAACGGGGTAAATAAATATGGCGGATATTATATTGATACCTACCTATAATGAAAAGGAAAACATAAAATTTATTGTATCAGAAATTTTTAATTTTTTGCCGGAAGTTAAAATATTGGTGATTGATGATAATTCTCCGGATGGAACCGCCACCGCGGTTAAGTTTTTAATGGAAAGATATTCCAATCTTTCCTTGCTTCTGCGCCAGCATAAAACCGGGTTGGGTGATGCTTATAAGGATGCTATAAGCAAAGTTGTTAAAGATAAACAAATCAGGTCAATTATTACTATGGATGCCGATGGATCGCATTCGCCGGAATATTTAAGAAATTTTTTAGATAATATTGGCCAGTATGATTTGATTATTGGCTCTCGCTATGTTAAGGGCGGCGGAGTGGCCAGCTGGGAAAGGTGGCGTCGATATTTAAGCATGTTTGGCAATTTATACGCTAAAATTTTTACCGGTTTGCCAATAAACGATTTTACGGCTGGTTTTATGTGCATTAGAAAGGAATTTTTGGAGAATTTAGATTTAAATAAAACTGGTTCATCCGGCTATTCTTTTTTGATAGAGTTAAAATTTTATCTGATTTATGAATTAAAGGCTCGCGTTTACGAGATGCCAATTATTTTTAAAAGCCGGCGGGAAGGCGAGTCAAAATTATCAAGGCAGATTATTGGAGAGGGAGTTAAAACTCCCCTGAGATTATTTTTAAAAAGATTATGGAGCAAGAAATAAATTGTCCAATTTGCCAATCAAAGAAAATAAATTTTTTTTGCGAAAAGAATGGCTTTAAATTATATAATTGTTTTGTTTGTCAATTAATTTTCGTTTGGCCGATTCCCGCTAACTTAGCCGATATTTATCAAAATTCTTATTTTAGGGGCGGCCTGGACGATGGCAAGGCAAATAAGTTTGGCTATGTCGATTACGAAGAAGATAAAAAAGCCATGCGAGAAACTTTTATTATATATCTTAATAAAATTTTAAAATTAACAGCCGGCAGAAAAATTTTTGATGTTGGGGCGGCCACCGGATATTTTTTAGATCTAGCCAGGCAGGCGGGTTGGCAGACGAGTGGAATAGAAATATCGGAATACGCGGCTAAAATCGCTCGCGGTAAAGGCCATCAAATTTTTTTAGGTAATTTAGGAAATTTGGAAATTAAAGAGAAATATGATGTAGTTACTATGTGGGATGTGCTTGAGCATCTTGGCGACCCTAAAAGATATCTTAAATCTGTACACGATATTTTAAATCAAGGAGGCGTCTTGGCAATCAATACTATTAATAAGAGCAGTTGTTGGGCCAGACTTTGGGGTAAGAATTGGCACGCCATTTTACCGCCGGAACATTTATTTTATTATTCAACTAAGAGTTTAAAAATACTTCTTGAAGCTGGCGGCTTTGAAATTTTAGAGCAACTAAAAATCGGCAAAAGATTTACTTTGCCGTATATTTGTAAAGTTTTAGTTCACCGTTATAATCTACTAGTCTTAGGTAAGCTGTCAGATTTTTTAAATGAGTCTGGCCTTAAAATTAGCTTGCCGGTTAATTTAAGAGATAATATTTTTATTATTTGTCGCAAAATATGCAAATAAAAACATTTTTAAAACAAAATATATATCTATGGTTTGCTTTAGTTATAGTTATTATTTTAGTCTGTCTGCCGGTTTTTGATACTTTTTACTCGATTGGCGCGAAGTGGCAAGGAGTGACGCCGATGTTTACCGGCGATAGTTATTACTATTATTCCAGAATTAAAGAAGTAAGCGACGGAAATATTTTTATTGGCAATCCTTATTTCTTAGAGCATAGCAAAGAGGTGGCGCCGGCTTTTTTCGTAGCTGACTGGATAGCGGCCGTCCCTCTTTTATTAGGTTTTTCTTTTACTTTCACGGTTATTTTTAATTTAATTTTTTGGTCAGTAATTTTTGCTTGGTTATTTTATCTTTTGTTGAGACAATTTAATCTGCCGGGACCTTTTTGTTTATTAGGAACCGTTTTAATGTATGTAGAGGTTTATAGGCTTATGTTCAGGCCGGTATCAATGCAAACGGTCTTTCCATTTTTCATTTTATTTTTATTGTCTTTCGTAATTTGGCATAGAAACTCCAGCGATAAAAAAGCCATGGTTTTTTTAACTCTGGCCATGACCGCTGCTTTTTATATATATACTTATTTATGGCAAATAATTTTAGTTTTTGTTTTTTTAACCATTGTTTATTTTTATTTAATAAAAGATAAGAAGAAGGCCTATAATCTTTTGCTGGCGATTTTAATTTCTCATCTATTATCCCTTCCCCTAATAATATACACCATCAAGCAAATTTCCCATCCCTATTATTGGGAGTCAATGGAAAGAATAGGTTTAGTATATACACATTTGCCGGCGGCCAATGTTATTTATTCAGGGATTTGGATAATATTTGCTTTGTTGCTTTTGTTTTTTTCTTATTTTTGGGTTAAAGATCTAAAAAATAACCAGGATTATAAAAATTTATTCGTTTTTTCCGCGCTTAGCGGGATAGCTATGTTAATCGTTTCCGGAAGTAATATTATAACCGGCAAAGAATTAGAAAATTCTCAACATATTGAGAGATTTATTATTGTTTGGCTAGTTATTGTTTTTATAGGATATTTATTTCATTTAGTAAAAAATAAAATAAATTTTAAGCAAATAACTATTTATAAAAAAATAGTTTTATTTATTTTACTTTTATTGTGTTTGGCGGGGGTTAACAGATACTTACAAACATTAACCGGAGGCGGTTATTTATTAAGAGCTGTTAATGGAGGGTTTAGCCGATCTACGTCCGAAGAACAGGATTTTTTACAGCCTTTAAATTGGCTGGAAAATAACGAGCTTGAGCAGAAAGTTGTTTGGGTGATTCCCTATAACTCCCCAATTAATAATTATTTAAACATATTGACCAAACATTATTCACTCTATACGGTTTCCGGAGAAAATTATCTGGTTTCTCAAAAAGAGATTGAAGAAAGGTATTTAACATCAAGATATTTCGATAACTTAAAGCAAGTCGATATAGAAAATAATTATTGGGATTATGGCGGGGTGGGGAAGGCGGTACATCAATATAAAACTCACAACCGCAAAGTTAAAATATGTAAAATTTTGCATTTAAATTTATTGAACTATGACTGCGGCCAGTTGACGGATGCTATTTCTTATAAAGGTAAAGAATATTTTAGCGGTTTATACAGTCAATATCAAAAAGAAATTGTGCCCAACATTAATCAAGAGTTAAAAAAATTCAATGTATCATATATACTGCTAGATAGGGAGAGTGCCGCAAATTTTGATTTATTAAAAATTAAAAACATAAAAAAAGTTTATCAAGATCAAAACTTTTTGATTTATAAAATATTATAATAATAAGTTATATATATGGACGATTTTATTTCCAAAATCAACTGGCAGTGTCCGGAGTGCGGAATTTCGCTGATAAATTTGCGGGTAGGCGGGCAATGCCAAAAGTGCGGTCGAGCCTTTAAGGTTGAAGGCGGCCGAGTTGATTTTTTGACCGGCGCGGACCGGCGCGCTATAAAGGACGAGGATAACCGGCTTAGGGATTTTTTCAAGCGCTGGCCGCGATTTTATAATTTTATGATTTATGTTCTGGGTCCGGCCTTTACAGGCTTGAGCGCGAAAAAATTCATTAAAGAATTTTTAAATAAAGGGATGATTTTGAATTTAGGGTCAGGGCCAAGAATTTTATCGCCCCAGGTTATTAATTTGGACTTATATCGGTACGCGGGCGTAAAAATCGTGGCCGATATTTTACAGCTTCCCATAAGCGATAATAGCGTAGAGGCTATTGTCTGCGATACGGTGATTGAGCACGTGAAAGATCCGAGGCGCGCGATTGACGAGATGCGACGAGTTTTGATTAAGGGCGGTTCGGCGTACATCACCTTTCCTTTTATGTATCCGTTTCATGCTTCGCCGAATGATTTTTACCGCTGGACAAAGGTTGGTTTCTCAAAAATGCTCAACGGGTTTGAGGTTGTGGAATTTGGCGTGCGTTCCGGCGTTTTTTCCGCTTTGGCGGTTCATTCCAGCTATTTGATCGCTCTGCTATTTTCTTTTGGCAACCGAAGATTCTATTGGTTGTTGGTAAATGCCAGCATGCTGTTGTTTCTTCCGATTAAACTTCTTGACCTGCTGTTTTACAGATTGCCTTTTTCAAGCGACGCGGCGGCCATTATATATTGCGTTGCCAAGAAAAAATGAACGCGCGATATAATAATATGATTACAAACCTTAATCAGTTCAGTTTATGACAATTAATAACACAAAAAGCCAGCCGGATTTATCAGTCGTTATCTTGTGTTATCGCGTCGGCGATTCGGCCAGGTTATTTACCGATAATATTGTAAGGGCGCTGGCGGGTTCAAATATTGATGATTATGAGTTGGTTTTGGTGGGTAATTTTTTTGATGAATCCGATATTACTCCTCGGGTGGTGGCCGACATTGCTTCCAAAAATAACAAAATCAAATATGTCGCCAAAAAAAAGCGTGGCATGATGGGCTGGGATATGAAAAGCGG